>JGI20163J15578_10000279_pt1 | contig 21158 bp, 3 predicted proteins | sample TergutCu122P1_FD_15578 | JGI IMG/M metagenome (IMG submission 15578)
GGCGGAGTATCCGTAGCAATCGTGTACAGTGTACGAGAGATTCCGGTACCTTACGGATATACTTGGGATACCCATGTAGAAGATGGTGTCATCGTAGTAACCAATACATTAGCCGAGAGATGGAGAACTACTACTAATATTGAAGTAATCAAGGTATGGGAAGGTGACGAAAACCACTTGAGTTTACGTCCGGATTACATCACTGTACACTTACGTCGTTCCGGCCAAGAAGAACCAGTGGCGGTTCAAGTATTAAATGACGCGAACAACTGGACTCATACTTGGACAGGATTACCGGTCTACTGGGCGTATGGTCAAGCAATAGCCTATTATGTAGTAGAGATTGATGTTCCTGATTGGTACGTAAAAGGTATTACGCAGTATGGCAACGTCTTTACCGTGACGAACACACTAACAGTATATGAGCCTGGCATCGACATCGTCAAAACCGCAGCGACATCTGTAAGAGCAGGCGATCTACTCACCTATAACATTACCGTATCCAATACCGGTAATACAGTTCTAACCGGAGTTGTGGTAACGGATGTGCTACCGGCAGAAACTACCTTTGTATCATCTACTCATGGTGGAACCCATACCGCCGGTGAAGTGACTATCGATATCGGCACCTTAGGTGTTGGGGCATCAGTGCTGATTCAAATCGTAGTAAGAGTAGATGCCGACGTGGAAGATGGAACTTCGGTGACGAATAATGCCGTAGTAATCACAGATGATCCCGATATTTATGGCGAAAGCTCAGTAACTACTGTGGTAGAAAATGAGCGTAGAATCAGCATTGTCAAGACCGCGGCTTCAACTGTAAGAGCAGGCGAGCAACTCACCTATACCATTACTGTATCCAATACCGGAAATGCAGTTTTAACCGGCGTAATGGTAACAGATGTGCTACCGACCGGAACCACCTTTGTATCTGCCACTCAAGGTGGAACCCATGACGCCGGGGTAGTGACTATCGATATCGGCACCTTAGCCGTAGGGGCATCAGTACAGATTCAAGTCGTAGTAATAGTAGATGACGGCTTGGCAGATGGAACGCTATTGACAAATGATGCCGTAGTAGTCACATCTGACCCCGCTATTGGCGGCAGCGACCGGGTGACAACCGTAGTAGAAAATGAGTCCGGAATCAGCATCGTCAAAACAGCGGCTGAAACTGTCGCCGCAGGCGAGCTACTCACCTATACCATTACCGTATCCAACATCGGCAATACAGTTTTAGCCGGCGTCGTGGTAACAGACCCGCTACCGGCAGGAACCACCTTTGTATCATCACCTCAAGGAGTTCATGCCGACGGTATCGTAACTGTTGAGATTGGTACTTTGGACATCGGGGAATCCGTAGAGATTCAAATCGTAGTAAGAGTAGATGCCGACTTGGCAGGCGGAACGCTGTTGACGAATAATGCCGTAGTAGCCACCGATGATCCCGATATTGGCGGCAGATGCTCAGTAACAACGGTAGTTGAAAATGAGCGTAGAATCAGCATTGTCAAGACCGCCGCTGAATATGTAGAAGCCGGCGACCGATTGACCTACACCATAGTTGTAACCAACACCGGTAATCTGCCATTGTCAGAAGTAGTGGTAACGGATGAGCTACCGGAAGGAACCAGCTTTGTGTCAGTCACGCGAGACGGAACCTACACCGACGGTGTAGTGACGATTTATATCGGTAACTTAGCGGTTGGTGAATCGGTAGAGATTCTAATCGTGGTAGATGTGTATGAAGGCTTAGAGGACGGAACCGAGCTAATCAATAACGCCGTTGTTACTACGGATGATATAGCCGTGAGAGCCGAAGATTCAGTAATTACTATCGTATCGCCGGCATATGTACCACTCACAACCACATCAGCAAGCAAGATATGGGTAGGCGACGAAAATCACCTAGGCTTCCGTCCGGATTACATTACCGTACATTTACGCCGTCAAGGGGTATATGAGCCGTTAGACGCGGTCGTGTTAAATGCCGCCAACGATTGGTTCTTCACTTGGTATGATTTACTTGCCCGTTATTCACCGGACAACTATAAAGTTTACTACGTCATCGAGTATGATGTACCTACCGGTTATATATCTACGGTCGATATGAGCCAAGATGCAGAGGGCGGATTCGTTGGAATCATAACAAATACATTTGTATATGAAGTAGGTTCTACCCAAGTACAAGTGTCTAAGGTATGGGCAGGTGATGAAGATTACTTAGCTGACCGTCCGGATAGTGTTATCGTCGAATTACGGCGTAGAGATCAGGCCGCACCGGTCGCAACGCAAGTGCTCAGTGAGGCCAATAACTGGACTCATACATGGGTAGGTTTACATGTGTACCGAGCACCGGGCGTGGCAATCGAATACTATGTAATCGAGATAGACGTTCCGGCAGGTTACCGAGCCTCTGTAGTAATGAGCGGAAATGCCGCCGAAGGTTTTGTAGTAGTCGTAACCAATACGCTGATTCCCGCGGAACCTATACCACCATGTGATTGCGGAGACTGTGATTGTGATGAATGCGAATGCGATTGTTGCATTTGCGAATGTGGCAAAAGAGAGTGCGAATGCGATTGTTGTGACCGCGTAACACCTCCACCACCGGGTGGCGGTGGCGCAGCCCCACAAACCGGTGACGATAACTTCAACAACGCACGGACATCATTGTTCGCAATGCTACTATCCCTAGGGATGATATTATTCCTGCTCCTTTACCGGAGAAGGGAAGAGCCAGAGTGGATATTGGCCACAGAAACATACGGGTACACTCATATGCCGATACTAAATAGGCAAGTAGTAGGTTTTAGTAACTTCGATGTTGTCGCATCTCCGAAAGAGAGGTTGTCTCGGATTGTGAGTTATGCCTCTTACGGGAGGCAAGCCCATCGAGGGGTAGGAAGGTGCTAACCATTCAAAGCAAAATCCTCCGCCGCCTTTTCGAAGTGTAGGCGGAGGGTGTTGCCCGACTCCGTGGGACTTAAGACACCCCCGGAGGAGCCGGTCAATCCATTAACCTGACCGGATATCGGGATAAGGTTAGCATCGTAAATACCAATGGGATTTTAAACATTAATTTGATTAAATTTTAGAACGCCAACCGGCATCTACCAAGGCTTGAGTCTGTTTGAGGGACTCCAAAGCTAAGCTGAAGCTTAGCTTGGTAGATTGTTGGTTGGCGTTTCTTCTAAGGGGGATTAATCTCATTTGTCGGGCAAATCATCTCATCGAATTCGACAAGATAGTGCACGAGCTGCTTATCGATTACGAGTTGGCAACAAATAAAAAAGATTTTGAAAAACACTTGACACGAACGTGCGTTCCTGTTATTATATTAGTAATATCTCGTATATGATAGACGGAAGGAGGGGTAATATAATGATTGCAATGCCACAAATGAAAAAGCGTCCTGTGGACTTATCTGATGCCCCTTGGATGATGCACGAGTTTTTCGCAGGGAGTGGCTTAGTTGCTTATGGATTAGAAAGGATGTTTCGTCCGGTTTGGGCGAATGATGTAAGCGATAAGAAAGCCGCTGTTTATCGCTCAAATTTTGAGAGCAATCACTTTGTTTTAGACGATATAAGAAATATAAATGGCGCAGAATTACCCTATGCTCATATGTCATGGGCGAGTTTCCCTTGCCAAGATTTGTCTTTGGCCGGCTCATTGGGTGGTATTGATGCGGCTCGTAGTGGGCTTATCTGGGAATGGCTCCGCATTTTAAAAGAAATGTCTCGGGTGCCATCAATCTTGCTCATAGAAAATGTTACTGGATTACTCTCAGCTAATCAAGGTGAAAATTACATAAAACTACATTACGCCCTAATTGAGCTGGGCTATAAAAGTGGAGCCGTATTGATTGATGCGATTCACTTTGTTCCGCAATCAAGGCCGCGCGTGTTTGTAATTGCCGTAAAAAAGGATGTTCCAATACCCGCAGAGTTAATAGATACTCAGCCAAATTGGCTACACAACAAAGCGGCCACGATTCTTGGCAACACCTTAACAGATTGGATATGGTGGAAGGCTAAAAAGCCGGAAAAGCGATACACAGATTTAGCGGAAATTATGGACTTTGCAATCCCCTATGATAAGGACGATGTGTTGCAGTTGCTTTCACCAAGGCACAAAGAAAAGTTAGACAGCATGGAGAACGCCGTTGTTGCCGGCTATCGTCGGACGCGAAATGGGAAACAGTGTTTGGAGCTTCGCTTTGATGGCGTTGCCGGATGTTTACGAACGCCGGAGGGCGGAAGTAGTAAGCAATTTCTTATAGTTAAGCGTAATGGAGAAGTACACGCACGTTTATTGTCTCCCCGTGAAGCGGCACGACTGATGGGAGTGCCGGACACTTTCATCTTGCCAAATACTTACAATGACGGCTACAAAGCTATGGGAGATGCGGTTGCTCTACCGGTAGCAACTTTTGTAGGAGAGTCATTTTTAACAAAATTAGCAGAGGTGGCTTATGGAAAGCAATAATACAAATACACATTCACGCTTGAAAGCGTTTCAAGAGGAGAATAACGTTGTCACCAAGGGGCCACTCGCTTTATCGGTGCAACTTACTCGCATAATTCGCACAAAATCATTTCCATTAAATCCAGAGAGTTTCTTAACAGAAAACAAGGGACAAGTTGCGGGTCTTGGTGGCCTCAATTTGAAAAAAATACTAAAGGAACATGGCATTACGCAAATACTCGCTTCTGAGGGCGGACGGACAAGCCGTGGCAATATGGGATTGATGATAAAATATGTTGAATTTCTAAATCTGTGGAATCAAGATGAAGCGATTGATTTTGATGCTGTAGAAATGTTTTGGGTGGAACAAGTGGACGAATATTTTCGCAATCAGCCTTTTGTCCTCGCGGCAGATCCGTCTCGAACAATTGGTGCATGTTTAGATGAATTGTTTGAACAAGCACGCAAGCGCCAAAAGCAAAATCCGGGAACACAGTACTTAGGTGCAATCGTTCAGCACCTTGTCGGCGCAAAGTTATCTCGAATATTACCACCTGAGAAGTTTCAAGCGCATGGTGCTTCTGTTGCGGATTCATCTACAGATCGCGGTGGTGATTTTGTGATAAATAATACAATTCTTCACTGTACAACTGCTCCGGGAGAACCGCTGATTCAAAAATGCAAGGTAAATATTAGTGCAGGTTGTTTACCCATTGTCATCACGATATTCGACCGTGTGAAAACGGCACTTGATTTGGCCGCTGACGCTGGCTTGAATGGACGAATCGAGGTTTGGGATATTCAGCAGTTCTTGTCAACAAACATCAGCGAACACAGTTCATTTGATGGTGCGGCAAGAAATGCCACGCTTTCTGATATTATCGAGAAATATAATGCGATTATCGAAGAAGTGGAGACAGATCCGAGTTTGCGAATTGAGTTTGAAGCGAAATAGCTTTAAAAATTCTCAACTTCCGGAATAATTCCCACTCAAAGAGGCTAGAACAGGTGTTTTGGATTTACCCTATCGATACATAGGAGGCATCAGCATCGTCAAAACCGCAGCTACATCTGTAAGAGCAGATTTGATTAAATTTTAGAACGCCAACCGGCATCTACCAAGGCTTGGGTCTGTTAGATGGACTCCAAAGCTAAGCTGAAGCTTAGCTTTGCTAATCTTAGCTTGGTAGATTGTTGGTTGGCGTTTCTTCTAAGGGGGATTAATCTCATTTGTCGGGCAAATCATCTCATCGAATTCGACAAGATAGTGCACGAGCTGCTTATCGATTACGAGTTGGCAACAAATAAAAAAGATTTTGAAAAACACTTGACACGAACGTGCGTTCCTGTTATTATATTAGTAATATCTCGTATATGATAGACGGAAGGAGGGGTAATATAATGATTGCAATGCCACAAATGAAAAAGCGTCCTGTGGACTTATCTGATGCCCCTTGGATGATGCACGAGTTTTTCGCAGGGAGTGGCTTAGTTGCTTATGGATTAGAAAGGATGTTTCGTCCGGTTTGGGCGAATGATGTAAGCGATAAGAAAGCCGCTGTTTATCGCTCAAATTTTGAGAGCAATCACTTTGTTTTAGACGATATAAGAAATATAAATGGCGCAGAATTACCCTATGCTCATATGTCATGGGCGAGTTTCCCTTGCCAAGATTTGTCTTTGGCCGGCTCATTGGGTGGTATTGATGCGGCTCGTAGTGGGCTTATCTGGGAATGGCTCCGCATTTTAAAAGAAATGTCTCGGGTGCCATCAATCTTGCTCATAGAAAATGTTACTGGATTACTCTCAGCTAATCAAGGTGAAAATTACATAAAACTACATTACGCCCTAATTGAGCTGGGCTATAAAAGTGGAGCCGTATTGATTGATGCGATTCACTTTGTTCCGCAATCAAGGCCGCGCGTGTTTGTAATTGCCGTAAAAAAGGATGTTCCAATACCCGCAGAGTTAATAGATACTCAGCCAAATTGGCTACACAACAAAGCGGCCACGATTCTTGGCAACACCTTAACAGATTGGATATGGTGGAAGGCTAAAAAGCCGGAAAAGCGATACACAGATTTAGCGGAAATTATGGACTTTGCAATCCCCTATGATAAGGACGATGTGTTGCAGTTGCTTTCACCAAGGCACAAAGAAAAGTTAGACAGCATGGAGAACGCCGTTGTTGCCGGCTATCGTCGGACGCGAAATGGGAAACAGTGTTTGGAGCTTCGCTTTGATGGCGTTGCCGGATGTTTACGAACGCCGGAGGGCGGAAGTAGTAAGCAATTTCTTATAGTTAAGCGTAATGGAGAAGTACACGCACGTTTATTGTCTCCCCGTGAAGCGGCACGACTGATGGGAGTGCCGGACACTTTCATCTTGCCAAATACTTACAATGACGGCTACAAAGCTATGGGAGATGCGGTTGCTCTACCGGTAGCAACTTTTGTAGGAGAGTCATTTTTAACAAAATTAGCAGAGGTGGCTTATGGAAAGCAATAATACAAATACACATTCACGCTTGAAAGCGTTTCAAGAGGAGAATAACGTTGTCACCAAGGGGCCACTCGCTTTATCGGTGCAACTTACTCGCATAATTCGCACAAAATCATTTCCATTAAATCCAGAGAGTTTCTTAACAGAAAACAAGGGACAAGTTGCGGGTCTTGGTGGCCTCAATTTGAAAAAAATACTAAAGGAACATGGCATTACGCAAATACTCGCTTCTGAGGGCGGACGGACAAGCCGTGGCAATATGGGATTGATGATAAAATATGTTGAATTTCTAAATCTGTGGAATCAAGATGAAGCGATTGATTTTGATGCTGTAGAAATGTTTTGGGTGGAACAAGTGGACGAATATTTTCGCAATCAGCCTTTTGTCCTCGCGGCAGATCCGTCTCGAACAATTGGTGCATGTTTAGATGAATTGTTTGAACAAGCACGCAAGCGCCAAAAGCAAAATCCGGGAACACAGTACTTAGGTGCAATCGTTCAGCACCTTGTCGGCGCAAAGTTATCTCGAATATTACCACCTGAGAAGTTTCAAGCGCATGGTGCTTCTGTTGCGGATTCATCTACAGATCGCGGTGGTGATTTTGTGATAAATAATACAATTCTTCACTGTACAACTGCTCCGGGAGAACCGCTGATTCAAAAATGCAAGGTAAATATTAGTGCAGGTTGTTTACCCATTGTCATCACGATATTCGACCGTGTGAAAACGGCACTTGATTTGGCCGCTGACGCTGGCTTGAATGGACGAATCGAGGTTTGGGATATTCAGCAGTTCTTGTCAACAAACATCAGCGAACACAGTTCATTTGATGGTGCGGCAAGAAATGCCACGCTTTCTGATATTATCGAGAAATATAATGCGATTATCGAAGAAGTGGAGACAGATCCGAGTTTGCGAATTGAGTTTGAAGCGAAATAGCTTTAAAAATTCTCAACTTCCGGAATAATTCCCACTCAAAGAGGCTAGAACAGGTGTTTTGGATTTACCCTATCGATACATAGGAGGCATCAGCATCGTCAAAACCGCAGCTACATCTGTAAGAGCAGATTTGATTAAATTTTAGAACGCCAACCGGCATCTACCAAGGCTTGGGTCTGTTAGATGGACTCCAAAGCTAAGCTGAAGCTTAGCTTTGCTAATCTTAGCTTGGTAGATTGTTGGTTGGCGTTTCTTCTAAGGGGGATTAATCTCATTTGTCGGGCAAATCATCTCATCGAATTCGACAAGATAGTGCACGAGCTGCTTATCGATTACGAGTTGGCAACAAATAAAAAAGATTTTGAAAAACACTTGACACGAACGTGCGTTCCTGTTATTATATTAGTAATATCTCGTATATGATAGACGGAAGGAGGGGTAATATAATGATTGCAATGCCACAAATGAAAAAGCGTCCTGTGGACTTATCTGATGCCCCTTGGATGATGCACGAGTTTTTCGCAGGGAGTGGCTTAGTTGCTTATGGATTAGAAAGGATGTTTCGTCCGGTTTGGGCGAATGATGTAAGCGATAAGAAAGCCGCTGTTTATCGCTCAAATTTTGAGAGCAATCACTTTGTTTTAGACGATATAAGAAATATAAATGGCGCAGAATTACCCTATGCTCATATGTCATGGGCGAGTTTCCCTTGCCAAGATTTGTCTTTGGCCGGCTCATTGGGTGGTATTGATGCGGCTCGTAGTGGGCTTATCTGGGAATGGCTCCGCATTTTAAAAGAAATGTCTCGGGTGCCATCAATCTTGCTCATAGAAAATGTTACTGGATTACTCTCAGCTAATCAAGGTGAAAATTACATAAAACTACATTACGCCCTAATTGAGCTGGGCTATAAAAGTGGAGCCGTATTGATTGATGCGATTCACTTTGTTCCGCAATCAAGGCCGCGCGTGTTTGTAATTGCCGTAAAAAAGGATGTTCCAATACCCGCAGAGTTAATAGATACTCAGCCAAATTGGCTACACAACAAAGCGGCCACGATTCTTGGCAACACCTTAACAGATTGGATATGGTGGAAGGCTAAAAAGCCGGAAAAGCGATACACAGATTTAGCGGAAATTATGGACTTTGCAATCCCCTATGATAAGGACGATGTGTTGCAGTTGCTTTCACCAAGGCACAAAGAAAAGTTAGACAGCATGGAGAACGCCGTTGTTGCCGGCTATCGTCGGACGCGAAATGGGAAACAGTGTTTGGAGCTTCGCTTTGATGGCGTTGCCGGATGTTTACGAACGCCGGAGGGCGGAAGTAGTAAGCAATTTCTTATAGTTAAGCGTAATGGAGAAGTACACGCACGTTTATTGTCTCCCCGTGAAGCGGCACGACTGATGGGAGTGCCGGACACTTTCATCTTGCCAAATACTTACAATGACGGCTACAAAGCTATGGGAGATGCGGTTGCTCTACCGGTAGCAACTTTTGTAGGAGAGTCATTTTTAACAAAATTAGCAGAGGTGGCTTATGGAAAGCAATAATACAAATACACATTCACGCTTGAAAGCGTTTCAAGAGGAGAATAACGTTGTCACCAAGGGGCCACTCGCTTTATCGGTGCAACTTACTCGCATAATTCGCACAAAATCATTTCCATTAAATCCAGAGAGTTTCTTAACAGAAAACAAGGGACAAGTTGCGGGTCTTGGTGGCCTCAATTTGAAAAAAATACTAAAGGAACATGGCATTACGCAAATACTCGCTTCTGAGGGCGGACGGACAAGCCGTGGCAATATGGGATTGATGATAAAATATGTTGAATTTCTAAATCTGTGGAATCAAGATGAAGCGATTGATTTTGATGCTGTAGAAATGTTTTGGGTGGAACAAGTGGACGAATATTTTCGCAATCAGCCTTTTGTCCTCGCGGCAGATCCGTCTCGAACAATTGGTGCATGTTTAGATGAATTGTTTGAACAAGCACGCAAGCGCCAAAAGCAAAATCCGGGAACACAGTACTTAGGTGCAATCGTTCAGCACCTTGTCGGCGCAAAGTTATCTCGAATATTACCACCTGAGAAGTTTCAAGCGCATGGTGCTTCTGTTGCGGATTCATCTACAGATCGCGGTGGTGATTTTGTGATAAATAATACAATTCTTCACTGTACAACTGCTCCGGGAGAACCGCTGATTCAAAAATGCAAGGTAAATATTAGTGCAGGTTGTTTACCCATTGTCATCACGATATTCGACCGTGTGAAAACGGCACTTGATTTGGCCGCTGACGCTGGCTTGAATGGACGAATCGAGGTTTGGGATATTCAGCAGTTCTTGTCAACAAACATCAGCGAACACAGTTCATTTGATGGTGCGGCAAGAAATGCCACGCTTTCTGATATTATCGAGAAATATAATGCGATTATCGAAGAAGTGGAGACAGATCCGAGTTTGCGAATTGAGTTTGAAGCGAAATAGCTTTAAAAATTCTCAACTTCCGGAATAATTCCCACTCAAAGAGGCTAGAACAGGTGTTTTGGATTTACCCTATCGATACATAGGAGGCATCAGCATCGTCAAAACCGCAGCTACATCTGTAAGAGCAGATTTGATTAAATTTTAGAACGCCAACCGGCATCTACCAAGGCTTGGGTCTGTTAGATGGACTCCAAAGCTAAGCTGAAGCTTAGCTTTGCTAATCTTAGCTTGGTAGATTGTTGGTTGGCGTTTCTTCTAAGGGGGATTAATCTCATTTGTCGGGCAAATCATCTCATCGAATTCGACAAGATAGTGCACGAGCTGCTTATCGATTACGAGTTGGCAACAAATAAAAAAGATTTTGAAAAACACTTGACACGAACGTGCGTTCCTGTTATTATATTAGTAATATCTCGTATATGATAGACGGAAGGAGGGGTAATATAATGATTGCAATGCCACAAATGAAAAAGCGTCCTGTGGACTTATCTGATGCCCCTTGGATGATGCACGAGTTTTTCGCAGGGAGTGGCTTAGTTGCTTATGGATTAGAAAGGATGTTTCGTCCGGTTTGGGCGAATGATGTAAGCGATAAGAAAGCCGCTGTTTATCGCTCAAATTTTGAGAGCAATCACTTTGTTTTAGACGATATAAGAAATATAAATGGCGCAGAATTACCCTATGCTCATATGTCATGGGCGAGTTTCCCTTGCCAAGATTTGTCTTTGGCCGGCTCATTGGGTGGTATTGATGCGGCTCGTAGTGGGCTTATCTGGGAATGGCTCCGCATTTTAAAAGAAATGTCTCGGGTGCCATCAATCTTGCTCATAGAAAATGTTACTGGATTACTCTCAGCTAATCAAGGTGAAAATTACATAAAACTACATTACGCCCTAATTGAGCTGGGCTATAAAAGTGGAGCCGTATTGATTGATGCGATTCACTTTGTTCCGCAATCAAGGCCGCGCGTGTTTGTAATTGCCGTAAAAAAGGATGTTCCAATACCCGCAGAGTTAATAGATACTCAGCCAAATTGGCTACACAACAAAGCGGCCACGATTCTTGGCAACACCTTAACAGATTGGATATGGTGGAAGGCTAAAAAGCCGGAAAAGCGATACACAGATTTAGCGGAAATTATGGACTTTGCAATCCCCTATGATAAGGACGATGTGTTGCAGTTGCTTTCACCAAGGCACAAAGAAAAGTTAGACAGCATGGAGAACGCCGTTGTTGCCGGCTATCGTCGGACGCGAAATGGGAAACAGTGTTTGGAGCTTCGCTTTGATGGCGTTGCCGGATGTTTACGAACGCCGGAGGGCGGAAGTAGTAAGCAATTTCTTATAGTTAAGCGTAATGGAGAAGTACACGCACGTTTATTGTCTCCCCGTGAAGCGGCACGACTGATGGGAGTGCCGGACACTTTCATCTTGCCAAATACTTACAATGACGGCTACAAAGCTATGGGAGATGCGGTTGCTCTACCGGTAGCAACTTTTGTAGGAGAGTCATTTTTAACAAAATTAGCAGAGGTGGCTTATGGAAAGCAATAATACAAATACACATTCACGCTTGAAAGCGTTTCAAGAGGAGAATAACGTTGTCACCAAGGGGCCACTCGCTTTATCGGTGCAACTTACTCGCATAATTCGCACAAAATCATTTCCATTAAATCCAGAGAGTTTCTTAACAGAAAACAAGGGACAAGTTGCGGGTCTTGGTGGCCTCAATTTGAAAAAAATACTAAAGGAACATGGCATTACGCAAATACTCGCTTCTGAGGGCGGACGGACAAGCCGTGGCAATATGGGATTGATGATAAAATATGTTGAATTTCTAAATCTGTGGAATCAAGATGAAGCGATTGATTTTGATGCTGTAGAAATGTTTTGGGTGGAACAAGTGGACGAATATTTTCGCAATCAGCCTTTTGTCCTCGCGGCAGATCCGTCTCGAACAATTGGTGCATGTTTAGATGAATTGTTTGAACAAGCACGCAAGCGCCAAAAGCAAAATCCGGGAACACAGTACTTAGGTGCAATCGTTCAGCACCTTGTCGGCGCAAAGTTATCTCGAATATTACCACCTGAGAAGTTTCAAGCGCATGGTGCTTCTGTTGCGGATTCATCTACAGATCGCGGTGGTGATTTTGTGATAAATAATACAATTCTTCACTGTACAACTGCTCCGGGAGAACCGCTGATTCAAAAATGCAAGGTAAATATTAGTGCAGGTTGTTTACCCATTGTCATCACGATATTCGACCGTGTGAAAACGGCACTTGATTTGGCCGCTGACGCTGGCTTGAATGGACGAATCGAGGTTTGGGATATTCAGCAGTTCTTGTCAACAAACATCAGCGAACACAGTTCATTTGATGGTGCGGCAAGAAATGCCACGCTTTCTGATATTATCGAGAAATATAATGCGATTATCGAAGAAGTGGAGACAGATCCGAGTTTGCGAATTGAGTTTGAAGCGAAATAGCTTTAAAAATTCTCAACTTCCGGAATAATTCCCACTCAAAGAGGCTAGAACAGGTGTTTTGGATTTACCCTATCGATACATAGGAGGCATCAGCATCGTCAAAACCGCAGCTACATCTGTAAGAGCAGATTTGATTAAATTTTAGAACGCCAACCGGCATCTACCAAGGCTTGGGTCTGTTAGATGGACTCCAAAGCTAAGCTGAAGCTTAGCTTTGCTAATCTTAGCTTGGTAGATTGTTGGTTGGCGTTTCTTCTAAGGGGGATTAATCTCATTTGTCGGGCAAATCATCTCATCGAATTCGACAAGATAGTGCACGAGCTGTTTATCGATTACGAGTTGGCAACAAATAAAAAAGATTTTGAAAAACACTTGACACGAACGTGCGTTCCTGTTATTGTATTAGTAGTAGCTCTCAAGAAATGTAGAGTGACTTTTCACACCCTACTCCATTTGCCTTGACGAGTGGAACTGCCGGCCTTTCAACACTCATTGTACCTGCCCACTATGATGCTCCAAGTGATTTCTTTTGTGTAGGTGAATTGATTCGCGTAGAAAGCGACAAATTGGTAGTTGGATATAATTTCGACCTTACCAATAATGTGATAGAAGCAACGCTAATAAAGAATCCTAACGCTGGCAAGAGTCATATTTTCAATGCATACCGACATCAATCCCAAACGAACAAACCGGTAAATATGGCGTAAGAAAGAGGTGAGTATGTCAAAATTCCCTATTTTAGAAATTAGTAGGCTTGCTGAGAAAGAAAGCTGGCGCAAAGAGGTAAACCGCCCTATCTACCATCTACATAAATGGTGGGCACAACGATTAGGTAGTGTGTTTAGAGCTATCCTAATTTATTTATTGAATCCTACGGATAGCGGAACATGGGATTTGTTTTATGCTAAAAATAATTTTGACAAAGTTGTTTTCGACCCTTTCATGGGAAGCGGAACTACACTTGGGGAGGCTCTGAAGGTTGGGGCTCGTGTAATTGGATGTGATATTAACCCAATTAGTAGTTTTCTTGTTAAACAGGAGCTAACCCATATACAATTTGAAAAAATAGAGCAACAAATGAAGAAATTGGAAATATCAATCGCTTCTGAGATTAAGAAATACTATATTACTCTTGACCCAAACACTAAAACGGAAATACCAGTGCTATATTATTTTTGGGTAAAACAGGTTGCCTTGCAAAGCGGCGAAAAGATACCGCTTTTTTCGAGTTATGTTTTTGCCAGAAATGCTTATCCCTCAAAAAATCCGAATGCTCAAATACTATGTCCTCGTTGTTGGGGAATTTTTTCAGATAGATATGATTCTACAGAAAGCACTTGTCCACATTGCAACAATTTGTTCAATCCGCAAAATGGACCGGCAAAAGGGACTACCGTTACTGACTCTAAAGGCGAAAAACATAAAATTAAATCTCTCCTATCAAGCGGAAAACAACTTGAAGAAAGAATGTATGCTTTGCTGGCTGTTAATTCATTAGGGGAAAAAGAATATCTACGTCCGTCAGACTTTGATCTATCTTTGTATCAAACGGCTGTTTCTCGGTTGCCTTTAGAAGATTTACCGCTTCCTAAAATGTTAGTTAGAGCTGGTCACAATACAAACCAAGCGAGGGGATATAATTATCATGCATGGCGGGATTTTTTTAATCCACGTCAGTTGCTTTGCTTGGGAATGTTGCTGAAAGAAATTTTAGAAATAAAGGATACGGCAATTCGTGAACAGTTTTTATGTTTATTTTCTGGTACTTTAGAATTTAATAATACATTTTGTAGTTACAAAGGCGAGGGCACAGGGGCAGTTAGACCAATATTTTCAAACCATATACTGAAACCAGAGAGAACACCATTAGAAAATTCAGTTTGGGGAATGGGAAAAAGCAGTGGCTGTTTTTCGACTCTATATAAAACACGATTTTTACCCGCAAAAAAATATTTGGATAATCCCTTTGAGATTATGATTGATGGTGATGGTAATTCAAGCAAGGCAGTTTCAAGCAATGCTATAACACCCACTCTTGTGTCGGATTTGAATGACTTATTGAATATTGCCGGAAGTGCATTTGTCTTTTGCGGCGATAGTTCTAATATCCCCTTGCCGGATAAAAGCGTAGATATGGTTGTTACCGACCCGCCGTATTTTGACTACATACACTATAGCGAATTGAGTGATTTTTTTTATGCTTGGCTTGCACCCGTTTTGAGAAATAAATATCCAGAATTTGAGAAAGAGACATCCGGAAGAGAAAATGAAGTGCAGCAAAAATGCCCTGATGAGTTTTCAAAAATGCTTTGCCAAGTTTTCAAAGAATGTCACCGTGTAATGAAAAATAATGCAAAGTTGTGTTTTAGCTTTCACCATGCGCAACCAGAAGGATGGGCGGCAATAGCCGAGGCTTTAATAGGTTCTGGATTTTACGTTGATGAAGCATTTCCTGTTCACGCTGAACTAATGGCATCTACACCGAAGGCAGGAACAAAAGAACCGATAAGTTTAGATACTATACTTGTTTGTTCGAAAACAAAACTATCCGGCAGTGGCGATGCTCAGGAAGCGGCATTAGGGTACCTAGAATTATTTTCATCCGTATCAAAAAAACTATCACAATCCGATGCTTTTGTGATACACGCAGCCCAAAACCTTGTAAATTGTGTAAACCAACGGTTATCCAAAGTCGAAATACTGGAAGTGTTGAAAATTAAGTAAAGCTACAAAGCTATGGGGGATGCAGTGGCTCTACCGGTAGCAACTTTTGTAGGGAAATCAATTTTAACAAAGTTAGCAGAGGTGAACCCTTAGGCAGTAGCAAAATTCTTTGTTATATAGATTGAGTCGAGCGAAAAGTGATGAATAAACACACATAATACGTGTATACAACGGCGGAAAGTGAATTTTCCGCCTTTTTTCATACATAAAATTAATATTTGTAAATATTAACAATTTGTTAACTTTTTTTGTGGTCGATATGCTTTTGGGTTGTTACAAAGACAAATTAATACCGCGATAGTTTTCCGGATGAGAAAAAAGCAAAAAAACAAAAAAAACGGAAAAAGCGCGTAACCGCAAGGGCTAACGACGATTTTGTCGAAAATAGCACGTTGGTGGAACTGCTCGCTGTTTAACGGGTTCAGAAGAAGCGGCGGAACGAATACGTGTATACAAAAGATAGTGGGGTTTGAACGCTTAAAAAGGCGAAAAAACACAGGGAAAATCAGGTGTTTTCAATTGACTAAACGGCAAATTCGTGATAAACTGTTCACAATTTAAACATAGATGTATCACAAAAAACACGAAAAGATAACACGAAGCATGGAGGTACGCGAAAGATGAGAGTAAGCTTAAAACTCAAGAAGAGGATTTTGGCCTTTTTAATGGCCATAGTCTGGTTGCTATCAATGCAAACCAACGCTCTTGCAATCAGTGAGATTGTCCCTGCGGGTGGCACTGTTCCGGAGGTCTTAGTTGAGGCCGAGGTGAGCGGTGATATTGCGGCGGATGAAGGTGATTTGAGCGATGTTGGAGGGGGAAGTTTAGAAGACCCGGGAGGGGCTTACGATTACGTTCCCGCAGATGTTCCCGGGGATGCCGATGATGGGCCGGGTGACCCCCAAGCGCCGGCAAGCGAGGGCGGCGCTGAGCAAGCGGGAATCGACGATGGTAGTGCAGTTGCAAGCTATACTGCCGTTTCTCCTCTGCAAGGGGATGTAGATGGTCGTTTGCGTTGGGTGCTCGCTCCCAACCAAGTAACGGCTGTGGACGAGAATAACGAATTGACCCTGCGCTTTATCTTGCAGGGGGGCGAAGATGTAACCGGAGTCCTGCAAGGTGTTTCGTTTACATTGACAGCTCCTGTCGGTGGATGGACGGTAGTGGGTAGTCAAGGATTTGATTTACCTCCCGGTGGGCCGGCACAGTACATGGGGGATCCATTAGGTTATGTTGCCATGGGAAACATTTTAGTTTCTCCTGAGCCGCCTCCGTTCGAAATTCCTCATTCGGTGTCAGTAACGCTTAGATTTGCTGACAGCGTTGATTTGGTCGCCGGTGTCCCATTTGATGTTGTTGGGGTGTTTGATGATGGAAGACCAGGTCAACTTCCGACGATGCCGGGTCCGGGTGATACATATGGAGCACCAAGCGAAGCAAGGGTAGTTGTTGCTCATCCAAGTCCGGTATTACGTTGGGTGCCTGATGCTGAAAAAGTAATGGTGGGGGATGACAACCAAGTAACCCTCGCTTTTACACTGGAAGGTGAAAATTTAGATGCAGACGCCCGGATTGTAGGGGCGGCGTTTTCCCTGTTAGCTCCGATGGGTGGATGGTCGGTAGTGAGTACGACAGGATTTGTCGGAGATGGAGTGTATGGAATGGCACCAAGTGGAGCGGCACAATACGAAGGGCCGCCATTGGGTTGGGTTGCGATGGGGAATATTTTCGAACCAACGCCGATTGGACTTGGCTACCAGGTTACTCTAACCCTTCAATTTCTTGATGGCGTTGATTTAGACGATGGTGTCTTCTTCGAGGCGATTGGTCGATTTGATTTGGCAGGCGAGGCTGACCCGGTTCTACAAAATCAAGGAGAAGGCGGCGCGGTTGAAATCATCCCATTCTCGTGTTGTTATGATTATCCGGGTTGCTGCTGTGATGGGCATAGGTACTGTCCATGGGAAGGTTGTGACAACTGCTTTGATTGTGGCACAGTAGAGCGGTGTCGTGACTGTGGACTTTGTGGCGACTGCTGTCAATATGACCCGGGGGTAATGTGGTTGACCGCCGATGAAGTAGCACTTGATGCGAACAATCGAGCAACCCTAACCTTCACCTTATCAGGGGATGATGTGGATATTAGCTATGTCGGGTTTACCTTACATGCACCGGTGGGAGGTTGGTCTGTAGTACCTAATAGTGTCAGCGGATTTGGAGACGGAATGGCACCGAGTGGAGCGGCAGTGAATGTTGGTGATCCGTTGTATTATGTTGTTATGGGGAACATATTCGGACCGGTTTCTTCCGGTCATGTGGTTTCTATGACAATCGAATTTGCCGATGACATCAGTGCAGGTATCGACTTTGATGTTATTTTCGTGTTTACATATAGAACATGCCGAATTCGTCGTGGGCTGGGAGAATCAACAGCGGAAGGTGTCACTATTACGCCATATGAATGCACCAATTTCTGTCCATGGGTAGGCTGTGATAACTGCTTTGACTGTGGTCTCGTAGGTCAGTGTAGCAGATGTAGTTTATGTATCGACTGCTGTCAATATGATCCGGGCCTAATGTGGGTGTCTGCCGATGACCCGGTAGCGGTTGATCATAACAACCAAATGACCCTAACCTTCACGTTAGATGGGGATGCGGTAGAAGTTAGCTATGTTGGGTTTACCTTACATGCTCCGATGGGAGGGTGGAGAGTCGTAGGCAGTACCGGATTTATAGGAGAGAATTTGACCGGAATACCGCCGAGCGGAAATGCAATAAATGTCGGAGACCCATTGTATTTTATTGTTACAGGGAACATTTTTAGTCCCATTTCTTCCGGTCATGTGGTTACTTTAACCGTTGAATTTGATGACGACTTTGACTTTGAAGAATTTGAAGAAGAAGGCTATTTTGATGTTGTTTTCGTGTTTACTTATAGAATATGCCAAGTTAATCGGGAAGTAGGAGACTCATTATATTATGGACCGATTACTATTATCCCATACGAATGTATTAATCTTTGTCCATGGCCGGGCTGTGACAATTGTTTCAATTGTGATGATGTGGAGCAGTGTGAAATTTGTGACCTGTGTGAAGACTGCTGTACATATGACCCGGGTGTAATGTGGGTGCCCGGTGAAGAACCATTGGCCCTTAATCACAACAACCAAGTGACCCTAACCTTCACCTTAGATGGAGATAATGTAGAGATTAGTAATATCGGGTTTACATTATTTACTGATGTGGGAGGTTGGAGCGTAGTAGGTAGTACCGGATTTATCGGAGAGAATCTGGAAGGATTGCCACCTTACGGACCGGCTATATATGTCGGAGGAAGGTTGGCTTATGTTGCCATGGCAAACATTTTCAGTCCTATTTCTTCCGGTCACGAGATTACTATCACCATCGAGTTTGATGATGACATTGATGAAGATGTCTACTTTGATGCTGTTTTCGTGTTTATTTATAGATGTGGTCAACTTAATCGGACGCTGGGGAACGCCATCTATGGTGGTTATCCAATTCCTGTTTCGCCATACGAATGTGGCGAAGACAATCTTTGTCCGTGGGATGGCTGTGATAACTGCTTCAACTGTGGTGAATATGAGCAGTGTGACGAGTGTGAACTTTGTGAATACTGCTGTCTATATGACCCGGGTGTAATGTGGAGTACCGGCGATGAACGATTAGCAGTTGATGGCAATAACCGAGTGACCCTAACCTTCACGTTAGAAGGTGACGATGATGTAGAGATTAGTAATGTTGGCTTTACATTATTTTCTGCTATAGGAGGCTGGAGCGTAGTAGGCAGTACCGGATTTGCCGGAGTGAACTTGGATGGCTTTCCGCCGGGCGGACCGGCTCTGTATGTCGGTGGTGTGTTGGGTTATATTGCCATGGGTAATATTTTCGATCCAATTCCTACCGGTCACGTGGTTACTATAACCATCGAATTTGATGATCAAGTCGTATTTAGCGATGCCGGTATCGATTTTGATGCAGTTTTTGTATTTTCCTATCGAGGATGTCAGATTGATCGGGAGCTTGGCTACGCGCTATCTGATGGGCCGATTACGGTATTTGAATGTGCATGTGACAATGTCTGCGCTGACTGTGGTGATTGTCTCGATTGCGAAGTAGACGAGTGCCAATATGAATGTGGCTACTGTGTAGACTGCTGTGTAGTTCTGGATGAGGAGTTAGGTTGGGTAATTACCGGTGGACCGGCGATTGACAATGATAGACGAGTGACTCTAACCTTTACACTATCAGGAGAAGACCTAACCGATGGCATTGATATTAGTGATCTTAGGTTTACCTTATTTGCTCCGGTAGGAGGTTGGTCGGTAGTAGGCGGTGAAGGATTCGACTTGTTGCCGGAGGTGCCGGCTCAGTTTGTAGATGGTCCCGGTGCTTTGCGTTATGTAGCCATGGGTAACGTCTTCGGCACAATAACAGTTTGTCCGGATGATGGTTTCGTTCTTGAAATAACCATCGAGTTTGATGAAGAAGCTGATTTTGGCGATGATGGTATTCCATTTAGTATCACTACGTTGTTTGCCTACCGAGGATGCCCGACTAGACATCTGCCGGGTGTAGTAGATGGAGTGTATATTTTCGCATGTCCATGTGACGATGTCTGTCCGTGGGAGGACTGTGAGCGCTGCTTAGACTGTGAAGTAGATGAGTGTCCTGTATGTAATTACTGTGTAGATTGCTGTGCGATAGAATTTGATTGGGTTTGGGAAATTGGTGGTGATACAGTACTTGATGAAAACAGAGAAGTGACTCTAACCTTTACGTTATCAGCGGAAGACCTTGCAGAGGAAATAGATATTAGAACTCTTGGGTTTACCTTATTTGCTCCGGCGGGAGGTTGGCGAGTAGTAAGTAGTGAAGGATTTGAATTGCCGCCGGCCGGTCCGCCTCTGCGAGTAGATGGTCCATACAATATGACTTATATTATCATGGCGAACATTTTCGCTCCGGTAACGGTTTGTCCGGATGATGGTCTCGTCCTTACGATAACGATAGAGTTTGATGACGACGCTGATTTTGGCGAAGATGGTATTCCTTTCAATATTACTACTTTGTTTACTTATAGAGGATGTCCGACATTCCATTATCCAAGTGATGTCTATCCACATCCTGTTATCGAATGTCCATGTGACAATCTCTGTCCATGGCATGAATGTGGCGACTGCTTTGACTGTGAAGTAGACGAGTGTCCTTACGAATGTGGATACTGTGTACCTTGCTGTGAAGCAGAGCAAGAATGGGACTGGGAAATTGGTGGTGATACAGTGCTTAATGATGATCGCCAAGTGACCCTGACCTTCACGTTAACAAGCGATGAAGCTAGAGATATAAGATATCTAGGGTTTACCTTATTTGCTCCTGAGGGCGGTTGGTTTGTAGTAGCAAATGGCGCTACAGGATTTGAATTACCGCCAAGTGGAGCCCCCGATTACGTCGCCGGATTTGGTTATTTCGTCATGGGTAACATCTTCAACACCGTATCGGTTTGTCCGGATGATGGTCTCGTCCT
>JGI20163J15578_10000281_pt1 | contig 21075 bp, 17 predicted proteins | sample TergutCu122P1_FD_15578 | JGI IMG/M metagenome (IMG submission 15578)
TGGATTAAAAATACCAAAGCCTGGATGTTACTGAAAGGCTTGTTAGTGCTGGTGTTTTTTATCTTTATGGCAGCATTGTTACAGATGCATACCATTCTCTTTTTAGGAAGACAAGCGGTAAATGTACTGGCAATTGCTGCAGTAGTGGTATTTCAGCCAGAACTGAGAAGAGCTTTAGAAAAGCTAGGTGAGAAAGATATCTTTAGTAATATTAATCTGTTTGATACGAGGCAAGACAACTTAAGATTTAGCAATAGGGCTTTGGAAGAGATTGTAACCGCCTGTGATAAACTAAGCAGTGATAAAACAGGTGCTTTGATTGTTGTTGAGCAAGCAACTATGCTCAATGAGTATGTAAGTACTGGAATTGTGCTAGATAGTGTGATCAGTGAACAGATTCTTTTGAATATATTTGAAGGACAAACCCCACTTCATGACGGAGCAGTAATTATCAGAGGGAATCGAATTGTTGCTGCAACTTGTTATCTACCTTTGTCTGAAAATATGCATGTAAGCAAAGATTTGGGAACGAGACATCGAGCGGCAATAGGGATGACCGAAGTAAGTGATGCTTTGGTAATTGTGGTGTCTGAGGAAACGGGAGCGATTTCTGTATCCATAGGAGGGACACTGCAGCGCAAAATAAGCACTGCAGACCTGAAGAGACATTTAAGGGAGATTCAATTAAAAGCTCCAGAGCCAAAGAAATCCAAAAAGAAGAAGGAGGTGAACAGCCATGGACAAGCCTAATCTTTTTCTTAGAATGGGGAGAAGGATTGTTACGAATATTGAGCTGAAAGTAGTGGCTGTATTGTTGGCTTGCCTTCTTTGGTTTATTATTGCTAACCTTGATGACCCTATTACCACTAGACCTTTTGTCAATGTTCCTGTAACTTTGTTGAATGAAGATCTGATTACCAATGAAGGGAAGATGCTCACCATAGTGGATGGAAACGTAAATGTAACTGTTACCGTTCGTGCTCGTTTATCTGTCTTAGATGATATTACCCAAAACAATATAATCGCTACGGCAGACATCAGTCAGATCGAGTTAAGTAGTTTGGTTCCCATTACAGTAACGGTACAAGGATTTCAAATTCAATCGGCGACAGCGAACCCTACCAATCTTCAAGTTAAGATTGAGGACATTGAACGGAGAACCTTTCCAATCGCAGCCAATGTGTCAGGTGTACCTGGAGAGGGCTTTGTGATAGGAGAGACTTATGCTACCCCAGAGTCCATCCCTATTACCGGTCCAGAATCCTTGGTCAATAGCATTAGCAGAGTGGAGGCTCGTGCAAATGCTGCGGGGATCATCCAGAGTCAAAGCCTAAGTGCAGAGCTGGTTATTCTGGATGAAGCAGGAGACCGAATCAACCTTGCCTTGTTCCCGGGTATTTTAGAAGATCAAAACATTTATGTGAATGTTGAGGTTCTAGAAACCCAGTTGGTGCCCATAGAATTTAGTGAGATTGAGAATGTGCCAGAAGGATACATTGTCACCAATATAGACTCAGAGCCTAGATATATACTGGTAGCTGGAAGTGATCAGGATTTAAGGAATTTAACAGAAATACTCATTGATGCCGATGGCATTGAACTAGAAGATGATGTGGGAATTCATGAGATTATATTGGATGTACGTCCTTACCTGCCAGAAGGGATTGTTTTAGTGGATGAAAATGCGAATACAATCGTGGTTAACATTGCCATCGAACGAGAGGGAACCAGAACCTTTGAGTACCCAGTAGATACCATTTCCATATCGAATTTGGCAGGGCATTTAACCGCTTCATTTGATACAGGGGGGCTCATCACCTTTGTCGTGTCAGGAGAGCAGCGAGTATTGGATGGATTGGATCTACGAAATCACGTGTCCATTGATTTGGCAGCATATAATAACCCAGGAACATTTAATGTTATCGTAAATGTGGAGTTACCTTTTAATGTAAGGATGTTACGTGGTACTACAGTACGTGTTATACTGGAAGAAATAGAAAACGAGGACGGGAACAGTGATTAGTAGAAAAGTTACCATAAAGAACCCCACAGGATTAAATGTAAGACCTGCTGGCTTGTTTTGCAGGGAAGCCATGAACTACACCAGTTCAATCACTTTTGAAAAGAAGGGAAGTGGAGAAGACATTACCGCCAATGCCAAGAGTGTTCTTAGCGTGCTAGGAGCATCAGTTAAAAGTGGTGATGAGATCCTCCTCATCTGTCAAGGAGAGGATGAAGAATTAGCCTTGGAGGGGATGATTCGGGTGATTGAGGAGGGTCTAGAGGGATGACAAAACAGAAGATAACCCTAGTCATTATGGCGGCTGGAATCGGCAGCCGTTTTGGTGGTGGAATCAAACAACTGGAACCTGTGGGACCAAATGGAGAGATTATTGTAGATTATTCCATCTATGATGCCATAGAAGCAGGTTTTAACAAAGTGGTCTTTGTGATTCGCAAAGACTTGGAGAAAGATTTTAAAGAGGTAATCGGTAATCGAATTGCCCAGAAGATAGAAGTTGCTTATGCCTATCAAGAAACATCAGATATTCCTAACCCTTATGTTGAAAAGTTTAAAGAAAGAACCAAGCCTTGGGGAACAGGACAAGCCATATTGGCTTGTAAGGATGTTGTGGAAGAGCCTTTCGTAGTGATTAATGCAGACGATTACTATGGGAGGGATGCTTATGTTGCGGCATATGAGTATTTGGCTGGAATTGAAAAAAGGAGTTATGATGACAATGATGAGCAGAATAACCAATCTGATGAAAAGGAAATGGGAATTGATGATGAGGAAAACCAAGTGCAAGAAATCGCTATGGTGAGTTTTGTTCTTAAAAACACCTTAAGCGATTTTGGAGCGGTTACTCGAGGCATTTGTAAGAAAAATGAAGAGGGTTATTTAGAGTCTATTGTAGAGACTAGTAACATTGTGAAGCGTGGGGACAGGGCAGTTGTAGTAGACAAGAACAATACAGAAGAACAAAGCCGTAGTGAACAAAGGAGTAGAGAAGAAAGCGTTAAAAAGCAGAAAAGTAAAGTGAAATACATGGAAGAAGAATATAAAGAAAAAGTAATAGATGTTAATTCCTTAGTATCTATGAACATGTGGTGCTTTTTTCCAGAATTCATGAGTAAGCTAGAGATTGGTTTTGAAGATTTTCTTTGGGAGTTGACAATAGAAGAGAGTCAAGGGGGAACAAAGTATTTAAAGGCAGAGTATCTTCTTCCATCGATTGTAGGAGACTTGCTGGATAAAAGGGAACTGGCGGTAAAGGTTCTAGAGTCCAAGGATCAATGGTTTGGGGTGACTTATAAAGAAGATAAAGAGACTGTAGTGGCAGAGATAGGGAAGCTGATAGAAAGTGGGCTATACACTTAAAGACTATTAAAAAGATAAGATGATAATAGAAAAGGTGGATAATATGTTCAGAGATAAGACACTATTAATTACAGGCGGAACAGGTTCTTTTGGAAATGCAGTGCTGGAACGCTTCTTAACTACTGATGTGAAAGAGGTAAGAATCTTTTCTCGTGACGAGAAGAAACAAGATGATATGCGACTTTTGTATCAGAATAACTACCCATTAGAAAGCAAGAAGATAAAGTTTCATATTGGTGATGTGAGAGATCTCGCCAGTGTAGAAAATGCCATGAATGGAGTGGATTACATATTTCACGCAGCTGCATTAAAGCAGGTTCCATCTTGCGAGTTTTTCCCTATGGAAGCCGTAAAAACCAATGTGTTAGGAACAGAGAATGTGTTAACGGCGGCTATAAACTATGGAGTGAAGAAGGTAATATGCTTATCCACTGACAAGGCAGCCTATCCTATTAATGCTATGGGAACCAGCAAGGCCATGATGGAAAAAGTAATCGTTGCCAAGTCACGAACCATAGCGCCGGAAAAGACTACAATCTGTTGCACTCGTTATGGTAATGTTATGGCCTCTCGTGGGTCGGTAATTCCTTTGTTCATCCAGCAAATCAAAGCAGGAAAGCCTCTTACCATCACAGATCCAACCATGACACGTTTTATTATGAGTTTAGAGGAAGCGGTTGAATTGGTAATTTTTGCTTTTAACAACGCCGAAACAGGTGACATTATGGTTCATAAAGCACCTGCTTGTACCATGGAGGTGCTAGCTCAGGCAATAAAAGAATTATTTAGGGGAACGAAGGAAGATAAAATCATAGGAATTCGCCATGGAGAAAAGATGTACGAAACTTTGTTAACCAATGAAGAGTGTGCCAATGCTATTGACTTGGGAGATTTCTATCGGGTGCCCTGTGATAAGAGAGATTTGAATTATAATCAATACTTTACCGATGGCAATCTGGAGCGTAGCATTTTGTCAGAGTTTAATTCAAACAATACGGAACAATTAGGGGTAGAGGAAGTGAAGGAGAAACTCCTTTCTTTGAAATATATACAAGAAGAATTAGCTACCTAGAAGAGGTGAAAGCAGTGAAGATACTGGTTACAGGTGCCAAAGGGTTTATTGGTAAAAATCTGATTGCAGAATTAAGAAATAGAAACTACGACGATATCTTTGAATATGACATAGATACTAAAGAAGAGCTTCTTGATGAATATTGCAAAGAAGCAGATTTTGTGTTCAATCTAGCAGGAATAAATCGTCCTGAAAAAATAGAAGAGTTTAAGGTGGGGAATTGCGACTTTGTTGCAACTTTAATAAATACTTTGAGAAAGCATGAGAACTATTGTCCTATCTTGCTTTCTTCTTCTGTTCAGGCAGAACTTGACAATCCTTATGGAGCAAGCAAGAGAGCAGGGGAAGAGTTGCTACTAAGTTATGGAAAAGAAGTAGGAGCAGACGTTTTTGTCTATCGTCTTCCCAACGTTTTTGGAAAATGGTGTCGCCCTAATTACAATAGTGGTGTGGCAACATTTTGCAATAATATTGCTTTAGGATTGCCCATTACCATAAATGATCCAGAGGTTATCATGAAGCTGGTATATATTGATGATGTAGTGAGTGATTTCATAGGAAGATTGGAGAGTGGATTGAAAAAAGGATATTGCTCAGTCCCCACAGTTTATACGAAACCTTTAGGTGATATTGTTAAATTGATTTATTCTTTTAAAGCCAGCCGAGAGAATCTAAGTATTCCAAAGATGTCTGATGGATTCACAAGAAAACTATACTCTACTTACTTAAGCTATCTGCCAACTGATGAATTTGCATACAGCTTGAAGATGAATGAGGATAAAAGAGGTTCATTCACAGAGTTCATACGCACAGAAGATAGAGGTCAAGTATCTGTGAACATATCAAAGCCAGGGATCACAAAAGGGAATCATTGGCATCACACGAAGAACGAAAAGTTTCTTGTGGTGTCAGGGCAAGGGGCAATCCGATTTCGAGGCATTAATGGTGGAAAGATTGTTGAATATTTTGTAGATGGAGAACACTTGCAGGTGGTGGATATTCCTCCAGGATATACTCACAATATTGAAAATTTGGGAGAGTCAGATATGGTAACACTCATGTGGGTAAATGAACCTTTTGACAAGGAAAAACCAGATACATTTTATTTGGAGGTTTAACATGAATAAATTAAAACTAATGACAATTGTTGGAACCCGTCCGGAGATTATTCGTTTGTCTGCATGTATTAAAGCGGCGGATCGATATTTTGATCATATATTGGTTCATACCGGCCAGAACTGGGATTACACCCTTAATCAAGTGTTTTTTGAAGATTTGGAGCTTCGCGAACCAGATTATTATCTGGATAGTGTGGGAGAACACCTAGGGGAGACCATGGGCAATATCATTGGGAAGTCTTATGAAGTACTAGAAACGGAAAAACCAGATGCCCTGCTAGTATTAGGGGATACCAATTCTGCTTTGTCAGCGATTTCAGCAAAGCGATTGAAGGTACCAATCTTTCACATGGAAGCAGGGAATCGATGTTGGGATTGGAATGTTCCAGAGATGATTAATCGGAAGATAGTAGACCATATTGCGGATATTAACCTGCCTTATACAGAAAACTCTCGCAAATATTTGCTCAGTGAGGGAATTGACGGGAAAACAGTTTTTGTAACGGGTTCACCCATGACAGAGGTATTAAATACCTACGCAGATCAGATTGACAGTAGCGACGTACTCACTCGTTTGGAATTGGAGTCAGGAAAATATATACTGGTTTCTGCTCATCGAGAAGAGAACATCGATCATGAGAAGAATTTCCTCTCCTTAATGAACGCCTTAAACTACATGGCAGAGGCTTACCAAGTGCCTGTAATATACTCCACTCACCCAAGGTCTCAGAAGTTCATAGATGTTAGGGAGTTTAAATTCCATCCATTGGTTCGCAATGTAAAACCACTTGGATTCTTGGATTACAACAAGTTACAAAAGAATGCCTTGTGTGTTCTATCAGATAGCGGAACCTTATCAGAAGAAAGTGCGATTCTAGATTTCCCAGGAGTTTTAATACGCACTTCTACAGAGAGACCAGAAGCTTTAGACGGTGGAACGGTAGTAGTAGGAGGAATCACAGGAAAAGACATAGAGCAGGCTACCAATCTTGCTATTCAGATGAAAAAAAATAACGAAAAAGGTTCATTGCCTAAAGATTACCAGGATATGAATGTATCCACAAAAGTAATCAAGGTGATTCAAAGCTATACACATATTGTGAATAAAAACGTATGGTTTAAAACATCTAAATGATTGTATTGTGTAAAGTAGCAATTAAAGAAAGAGGGATTTGAGAACGTAACCTTTTATCAGATGTTGAGGAGAAGAAGGAGTAAATGTCAAAGCGAATACTTGTTGTAAGCCAGCATTTTTGGCCAGAATCTTTTAGAATAAATGATATTTGTGATGGCTTTGTGGAAATAGGCTATGAAGTGGAAGTGCTGTGTGGGATTCCCAATTATCCTACAGGGCAATTTTACCCTGGATACGGAATCACAAAAAGAAGATTCCAAAGAAGAAAAGGGATCAAGATTAGGCGGTGTTTTGAAATAAAACGAGGAAATAATTCAAATCTACGAATTTTCCTGAATTATATCTCCTTTCCCGTGAGTAGCTTGTTTCATCTACCCTATTTACTTACCCAAAAATACGATAAAATATTCTTATTTCAAACTTCTCCAGTAATGATGTCCCTTACGGGGATTTTATTAGGTAAGATAAAAAAGATAGAAACCACCATGTATGTTTTAGATTTGTGGCCAGAAAATCTATATTCTGTTTTGAATGTAAAGAGTAAAATCTTGCGTAAGATAGCATTTGTAGTATCCACATGGCATTATCGCAATGTGGATAAGTTGATTGCAAATTCAAGAAAGTTACAGCAGGTGCTAAAAAAACGAGTGAAGATAAAAGATGAAAATCTTATGTTTATGCCACAATTTTGTGAGAAGAGTTATGAAAAGGAAATGATAGACCCAGCACTGAATAAAGGGTTTGAAAACACATTTAATTTGGTATTTACAGGGAACATTAGCCCTGCCCAGTCCTTTGAGACGGTAATAGAGGCAGCAAAGATATTAAAAGAAAAAGGGCTAAAGGATTTGAAGTGGATGGTTGTTGGAGACGGTATGTCTAAAAAATGGCTAGAAGAGCAGGTTAGAAAAGAAGGGCTATCCTCATTTTTTGCTTTTATAGGCCAAGTCCCAATGGAAGAGATTCCTAAGTATACCCAGATTGCGGATGCTTTGTTTGCCTGCCTATCAAAAAGTGAGATGTTAGATGCTGCTCTGCCAGCAAAAATATTCTCTTACTACGCAGCAGGTAAGCCAGTAATCTTGGCAATGGATGGAGAAATTCAACATATTGTTAAAGATTCGAAGGCAGGTTTCTCAGTGGATGCGGGAGATAGTTTAGGATTTGCTGAGGCTGTAATGAAGCTTCATCAGGCTGATGAGAAAGAGCGGAATCAAATGGGTAAAAATGCAAAAGAATATTATTACAAACACTTTGAACGAAACAAGAACATGGAGAAGTTAGTAGAATTTATGTTTTAAAATTAGGAGAGAGAGTTGAAAAAACTAATCATAATTCCTGCTTACAATGAAAGTGAAAACATAGAAAAAACGGTGCAGATGATAAAAGAGAATGCACCTGGTTTTGATTACGTCATTATCAATGATTGTTCTACAGATAATACGAAAGAAATATGCCAACAAAGAGGCTTTAATATGATTAGTTTACCCATAAATTTAGGGATTGGGGGAGCAGTACAAACAGGGTTTAAGTATGCTCTTCAACAAGATTATGATTTAACGGTTCAAGTAGATGGGGATGGACAACATGACCCAAGTTTCTTAGAAGAGATGGCGAAGGTGTTAGAGGAAAAAGGTTGTGATATGGTGATTGGCTCTCGATTTATCAACAAAGAGGGATATCAATCTTCAGGATTACGTAGAGTAGGAATTAAATATTTTACGGCATTGATTAGAATCATAACAGGAATAAAAATAACAGATCCTACTTCTGGCCTTCGAATGATTAATCAAGGGATTATCCAAATGTTTGCTGAGAATTATCCCAATGATTATCCAGAGCCAGAAAGCATTGTAGCGGTATTGAGACAGGGAAAATCAGTGGTTGAAATACCAGTTGTAATGATGGCGAGAGAAGGGGGAGTGTCCTCCATTTCCATGAAAAAATCCATTTATTATATGATTAAAGTAACTTTGGCAATCATTATTGAGAGAATCAGGAGGTAAAGAAGATGAATACTCAACTGCAACTGACCATCGTTTTGGTGGTAATTATTGCAATGGTAATCCTGGTTTTGATGGTAAGAAAGAAATCTTTAGAGTTACGCTACACTTTGGTATGGTTTGTTATGGGGATTGGGGTACTGATTCTAGGCGTTTTCCCAGGACTGATGTTTCGTTTATCTGAGCTTATGGGGATTGCAGACCCTGTGAACATGTTGTTTTTCATAGGTTTTTGCTTCTCTTTAGCCATTATATTTACCTTAACCATGGCTATGTCAAGAGCTTCAAAGAAGATTAAAGATTTGGCTCAAACGATTGCTTTGCTACAAGTTTCAGATAACAAAAATACAGAAAATGATACAGGAAGTAATGAAGAAAATGGTGTAAAAAAGATTAACTTTGAGGAAAAAAGATAAGACTAAAGAAATGAGAGAGAAGAGATCGGAAAAGGTGAAATGGGAGGAAGAATGAGTAAAATATTGAATGTATTATATCAGAGTAATGATTATTATGCTCCCATAACAGGAGTTTCTGTAACTTCCCTTATGGTTCACAACCAGGAATTAGATGAGATTAACATTTACTTGTTAAACGATGAGATTAGCAAAAAAAACTTAGAGAAGTTCAAAGGTACCTGTGTAGACTATAACCGAAACTTAACGATTATAGATACCAAAGAGATACTTGTGAAGCTTAGAGACGAGTTAAAAGTCTCTCCTTTCAAAGGAACATACACGACTTATTTTAAATTAATCGCTCTCAGTAGTTTGAATCTGCCTACAGACAGAATATTACAATTAGATGGAGATACCATTATCACAGGTTCACTTGCTCCTCTTTGTGACTTAGACTTAGAAGGTGCAGTAATGGCAGCAACATATGATTGCACCATGAATGGATACAAAGCTTTAATCGACATTCCCCTAAGGGATAAATATTATAATTGTGGTGTGATACTAGTCAATCAAAAAAAATGGTTAGAAGATGACTGTGAGGGGCAGATTGTTCATCATCTTAAACATGTTCGCAATGGATATTATACTGTGGATCAAGATATACTCAATGTTTTATTTAGAAAACAAACCAAATACTTGGATTTGAAGTATAATTTTAACAGTGGCTTTTACATTTATGGTATCAAAGAATCTTTGAAGATGTATGATTTGAAAGACGAATATTACAATACTGCCAAAGAAGTAGAGGTTGCTTATAAAAACCCCATCATCTATCATTGTATGGGAGCCATGACTGGCAGACCTTGGGAACAAAATAGTATTCATCCACAAAATAAACTTTTTGAGAAATATCTAAAAATGTCCAGATGGAAAGATTTTGAAAAAGTAGTAGTGGATCGAAAGAGAATATTTAAAATACAAAGATTCTTATATCAAGTATTACCTCGTAGGCTATATATTCAGTTTCACAAAAAAGGACAGAAACGTTATCTTGAGAACATGAATAAACTGGTACAAGAACCAAAATAGACCAGTAATGTTGTTGAAGAAACAGAAATAGGCAAATTCAGGGAGTATATTTAATCATCCCAATAAAATTAAAAGGAAAATCACGTGACAATCAAGCAATGGAGAACAGACAGACATGGATTTAGATAAAAGAAAAAGAGTGATAAAATTAATTACATGCATAATGATCCCCCTACTATTTGCATTTGCAGTAGAGGGGCTGTCGTGGTTTTCTTTATCAATGAATAGAGATGTAACTCAAAGACCGATTGACCTTGGAGGAATACAAACAATTAACTTTGAGGTAAAGCAAGGGGAATTAGTTACTGAAGATGTAGAGGCTGTTATCGTGCTTGACTTTGAGGAGTCAGTATATATTAATAAGCTGTATTTATCCTATACAAGTTATGGTCCATTAAGATTTGCTCTAACTACTATTGAAGATAGAGGGCATGGTGAAACTGCTACTAGAACATTCAGTATGAATGCCAATATGTTACAGGAGTTTACCGCAATCTTTTTGCAAAAAGACGTTTATTTGGTGAAAATTCACTTTCACCTAGAGGAAAATGAAGATATTGCCATTCATCAGATTGTAATCAACAATGAATTCAGTGGTTCACCTTGGCGTTTCTTTTTTTCCTATGTTTCTCTTTTCTTGCTTCTTTTGATTGTGCTTTTAGGATCGGAATTTGTAGGTAAAGAACAACTTTTTTTTGTTGTTGCAGGACTTCTAATGGGGATGGTAGCCATAACCTCTATGCCACCACACACCTCTGGCTGGGATGAAGAGACACATTTTCAACGTTCTTATAGCCTTTCCTATACCATGAGATTTCAGAGAGAGTATCAAGCCTCTCCCACGGTTGTGATGATGACAAAAGTACTTACGGAAAGCTGGCCAATGCACTACCCCAATACCATGGAAGACCGAAGGCATTTAGTAGAAAGGTACAATGAGCTAGATAGAGTTTCGGAATGGTGGGATGACCCAGATATTGATTATGGCAGAAGAACCGGAATCGGGTTTGGGAATTTCGCAAGCTTTATACTCCTGGCTCCAGGATATGTATCACAAGCTGCATTTGTGGCTGTAGGTAGAATATTGCAACTGCCATTTTCTATGGTTTATATGTTAGGAAGAATAGGAAACTTACTTCTTTATCTGGGAGTGGGTTATTTTGCGATTAAGAGAAGTATAGTTGGAAGGAAAGTGATGATGGCAGTTCTTCTCATGCCAACCCCACTTTTCTTAGCAACCGTGTATAGTTATGATGCTACCGTCAATGCTTTTATTGCTTTAGGAATCGCTTGTATATTAAGAGAGATTTATGGGAAAGAGGAGAAGATATCTTACTTCAATCTTGGTCTTTTTGTAGTATCTATTGTCTTGGCTTCCATGCCAAAAGCGGTTTTTGCCCCTTTGCTGTTGCTTGGACTCCTTATTCCTAAAGAGAAGCTCCCAAGCATTAAGCATCTTAGAATCATGAGAGCAGGGATTATTGGAGGGACGGTGATGCTTCTTGCCACCTTTATATTGCCAACAGTGATGGATACAGTATTTGCCACTGCAGCAGGTGTGGCAGAAGTAGCGGATGCTCGTGGTGGTGATACCAATATCGTAAGGCAGATGCGTCATATATTTAGCCAACCTTTCTCTTATGGAATTGGAATGTTGCAGATTATGCATGGTACTTTAGTGGAATTTACAATCGGACCAAGTGCCATGGGAATGGTAGGCCACGGTTTTCTAAATAGCGTAAGTGGTGCACCAGCCATATTACTCACTGCCGTTACTCTGACAGAAAAGGGTACTGTTAAGATAAAAAAAGGCAATACAATCATTATAGGAATTATACTGTTTGTCATTAGCTCATTAATATGGACGGCTTTATACTTATCCTTTACTCCAGTGGGATACCCCTACATTGTAGGCGTTCAAGGAAGATACTTTATCCCCTTAGTTCTGATCGGATTGCTTCTCATCAATGGAAGAGCAATTGAATATAAATGTGAAGAGAAAACATACAACACGATACTGTTTACCGCCATTGGATTCATTACAATGACCAGTTTCTACTCAACCTTTGTGGTGAATAATATGTAAACCTGTCAAGTCATGCACTGCTTTGGCAAATACAGCTGTGCAAGCTTGCTTGTAAACAGATGTATTTGTCAAAGCAGTATGTGGCGCTCAGCCACAGCGAGAAGTAGCGAAGGGAATTCGAGCTTGCATGACGTAAAATACAGAAACTGATAATAAGGAAGAAAAAAATGCAACAAAACAAAAAAGTAATTGTACTTATGGCAACCTACAACGGCGCCCCATACTTACGAGAGCAATTAGACAGCATCATCAATCAGACCTATAAGAATGTGGAGATTATGGTTCGTGACGATGGTTCTACAGATGAAACAAGAATTATATTGAAAGAGTATGAGAACAAAGGGTTAATCCAAGTTACATACAGTAAGAATGTTGGAGTGAATAAAAGTTTTTTTTGGCTTATGGAGAATGCTAAGAAGGCAGATTACTATTCCTTCGCAGATCAAGATGACATATGGTTGCCAGAAAAGTTATCAAGGGCAGTAGAACACTTAGAAAAGGAAGATCACCAGCTCCCCCAAGTTTATTTTTCCAATTTTGATTTTTGTGACTCTCAGATGAACTATATGAGAACCTCTCCAACTTTAACTCACCCTCATTCCCTGGTAAGAGTGCTAGTGGGTTCTCAGTTGGGAGTAGGGTTTACCCTTGTTTTTAATCGTGCAATCAAGGAGATAATCCAAGAATCAGCTCCTTTTAAATTTAAAATATACGGACATGACCAGTGGGTGACTCTCATGGGTTTGACTCTGGGGAATGTGGTTTATGATCCAACCGTAACTGCAAAGCACAGAAGGCATGAACAAAATGTTTCTAATTACAAAGTTAGCTTTTTTCATCTTCAAAAACAGAGAATCAAGCAATTTTTGATTGATAAAGATCAGAAGATAATTATCGACACTCTCTATTACTTTTATCGAATGTACAAAGATCAAATGAGTGAGAAGAATAGAATGTATTTTCAACTATTCATCAATAGAAGATATAATTTTAGGAAAGCCCTAAGGAAATGCTTTTTCCCAGAAAGATACAGAGATAAGTTATTTGATGAAATCGCCATTCGAGTGTTGTTTCTAATAGGGTTTATGTAGAGGTATATATGGATAATCAAGAGATATTAGGCAACCAAGAACGAATGGATGCTCAGAATAAAAAGAACATCTTCTGGAATACCATTGGTATTTCCTCCAATTCATTTTATGCAATGATTATGATGATTCTTTTAACCAGAGTGAATGGACTAGAAGTACAAGGGGAAGTTTTTATTGCTTTTTATATTGCCTCAATTTTCCATGCCATAGGAGTTTATGGTGGTAGGATTTACCATATATCAGATATTAAACAGGAATTTACCAATAGCAATTATGTGTCTTTAAAGTTTGTCACCATCTTATTGATGTTTGTGGCCGCCTTTGTATTTTCCTTGGTAAGTGGTTATACATGGAGCAGAATAGCACTTATTTTTATATTTTTATTGTACAGAGCAATCGAATCTATTGGTGATGCATATCTTGGGATTATGGAGCGCAATTATCGACTAGATCTAAATGGGATATCCATGACTCTCAAGACATTAGTAGGGTTAGTGGTGTTTACCATAATTAATCTATTGACCATGAATGTCTACCTAGCCAGTATGGCCTTTATACTATCTTTCGGATTAGTATTGTTGTTTTATGACATAAGGCTTGTTGCCAGATTTGATAAGATTGTTATTGGATTTGGAGCTCCTATCCTTAAATTGCTAAGAAGCTGCTTCTCTATCTTTATATTTGCTTTTCTTACCCTGTTGATATTAAATGTTACGAGAATAGTAGTGGATCGTTTCTTAGAATTGGAAATGGTGGGAATCTACAATATTCTTTTTATGCCAGCTTCGATAATGGCATTATGTGCTCAATTTATCTTTCAACCTTTTATCATGGAGTTGACCCTTTCATTAAAGAATAAAGAGCATGGAAGATTTCTTAAGAGAGTGTGGCAGTTGTTCCTAGTACTTTTTACGGCAGGAGCGGTGATTATTGGAGTCGCCTTTTTAATCGGTATACCCGTACTATCATTTATTAATGATGAAAACCTTGCAGGTTATGAGTGGTCATTGACATTAATGCTATTTGCTGGAGTCTTAGGGGGAGGATGTCTTGCCTTTTCCATGCTTCTAACCATAATGAGACAATTAAAGATTCAAGTTGTGATATTTGTAGTAACTTTTATTGTTGGAATTATCGCATCTGTATTTTTTGTTGGAGCATATGGGATATATGGCGCCTTTATAAGTTTTGCCATTATGAATATGGTACAGCTAATCTTGTTTTTATCTTGTTATGTTAGTAAATATAAAAGGTATAGGGAGCTTATGAAATGATTCTAAAGAAATTGCCAAAGCTAACAAAACTTGAAGTATTAGTCCTAGTACTGGCGTTAGGATTCTACATGTTTTGGGCAAGTATAATGACCGTAGATCATCCTCCAGCCACAAGTGGTAACGACGAGTGGATGCGATTTATGTTACCAGACTTTATCTTTCAGTTTAATCGGTTGCCTACAGGCTTTGATCCAGAGGTAATCTATGGACGGGGAGGTTGGTCTTATGCTTTCTACCCTCAGTTTTTAGGTCCAATTCTCTCAGCTTTTTTCATGCATCTGGCAAGTTTGATTCGAACGGGCCCTTTTGTAATGATATTTGCGGCTAGGATGACTAGTGTTTTAGCAGGAATCACCACAGTTTTTTTTGTAAATAGAACCCTTCGAGTTTTTACAGGGAATGAAAAGGTAAGTCTACTTGGAATGATCCTAATTGCTTTTTGGCCCCAATTGGCCTTCTTATCCAGCTATATTAACAATGACATTATTGCTGTAGCAGGTGTTTCTATTATGTGTTATGCTGTTGCTAGGTCTTATAGGGAGACATGGACAATTAAAAGCTCCATTACGCTGGCAATAGGAATGGTGATTTGCCTACTGAGCTATTTAAACTCATCAGGGTTTGTATTGGCCTTTGGATTATATTTTTTGATTTCTAACTTCATAGACATTAAGAAAAAACAGATAGAGTGGAAGACATTCTGGAAGGGATTTGTTATCATTTTTGTTATAGTAGCGATGCTTTGGTTTCCTTTCTTAATCAGGAACGCTGTGTTGTACGATGGGGATTTCTTGGGAATGAGAGCTTTTAATGAGGCTAAGACCCAGTGGGAACAGAATGAAAGTATGAACTGGGCTTATGAAAATGCCAGAGCCTGGAGTGAAGACTTTGATATTCCTTGGCATGATGGCTTAGTTTTTGAGTGGGTTGCACTTTTCACTTTTTTTGAGTATCGAGGAGGCTACTTTGATGCAGGGCATCCCTTTGAAGGGACTTTGCTTGAACTTTTCCAGTACCACAGGTGGCGGCAGATAACAACTCGGTCATTTGTGACCAATTTATATTTTGCCTATGTTGCCTATTTTCCTAGATGGCTTTATATGCTTTATAGTGGCTTTTTTGCCTCTTCATTGCTAGCCATATTGTCCATTAAGAAGCTGGATATCAAACAAAGATGGTTTGTGGGCTCTTGCCTTCTTGGCACTGTTATTACACTGGGGTTATGGCTCTATTACAACATGTACATCGATATTCAGCCTCAAGGAAGGTACTTTTTTACAGCAACAGTTCCTTTAGTAATGGCAATGGCTATAGGAATAGATACTGTTATTCAGAAGCTATCCCAGAGGAAACAGACCGTAGTATTTTACTCTGTTATAATCAGCTACATGGGTCTGTTAGCTTACGTGTTCGGAGAGTTTTTGAGATTACGATTTATCATATATGGGTAAGAAACAATGTTGGAGGAGAGAATAGACGTGAGCACGATAAAAGAGTTATTCAAACAAACTAGATTTTACTGGATATGTGTGGTGATTACTTCGGTATTAAGTTACGGGTTTACTTTGACCAACTTTTCTATTACTGCTGATGATGAGTTCTTTGAGCATTTTATCCATGATGGAGTTTTACTTGGGGAAGGGCGTTGGGGATATGTGCCATTACAAAGGATTTTCAATAGCTACATATTTTTGCCCTTTTGGCGAAGCTTTATCGCACTTATTCTTATGGTGATAGGAATCACTTTGATTTGTGGTGTGTTTCGTAGGTATTCTAGAAGCAAGTTTGATGATAAGGCAGGGGCGATATTTGCTTGTGTAGCCATTTCCTTTCCTCTTACGGCACATATTTTTTCATTTATGTTGGCGACCATTGAGTTGGGATTGAATCTAGTGTTCGTTGGGGTCGCTCTTTATCTTTTTGCCAGGTGGTCCCTTGATGGGCAAAAGTTTTTCTATGGAATTCTAAGTACCCTTTCTCTTGGTTATGCCATCGCTTTTCGAGAAACAGCGGTTGTTTTCTTTATGATAAGTGGATTTGCTTTACTGTTGTTGGCATTTCTCTATGGAAATGATCAGAAAATATCTAAAATAAAAGGGTCACTGATCGTTTTTATAAAAATGGCAGGAGTGTTAGTGACGTCTGTTGCAGTCTGGTTCTTTGGTGCAATGTTTTTTCAACGCTTATTATCAATCGAACCATCAGTTTACACGACTGGGATGATGCGATATGATACCACGAGTATTCCTATCTTTATAAGGGAAGTAGTAAGATTTGTTATGTTATTCCCTTTAACTATACTTAGATCCACTTCTGGGCTGCTTTCCTGGCTGATAATAGGAGCCTGCTTATCTTTGGTAGGAGTAGGGGGTGTGTATGGAGTAAAATTAAGGAGAGTAAGTATCTTTCTGACGGCGGTGTTTTTAGTGGTATCCTCCTTTGCTATGTATCTTGTCTTAGGCTGGGCAGAACCTTATTATCGCATGAGGACTCCTTTTATGCTATTAGTTGGGTTTACTTTTGCACTAGGATATATTATCTCCACCCAACTAGAGTGGAAAAAAGTAAAGCTTAAATATTTCATGGTGTTTATATGTATATGGATGGTGTTTTATGGCTCTCGAATGATGAATCAAATCTTTTATTTGGATTATCTGACCTATCGGAAAGATGTGTTTGTAATGGAAACGATTATTCATGATTTAGAGGGATTACAGAATGAATATCCGATTATTTTTGTGGGATTCCTACCTCAACAACTTCCTCTGAATGAAAAGGCGGGATATTCTATATTTAATTCTGGAAGAAGGAGAACTTGGCTTGTTGAGGTAAACGTCCAGAGAGCCTATCGCTTTTTTGAGATGCACGGTTTCCCAATTACTCATCCAGGAGAAGTGGAAAAAGAGGTGTTGGTGTATTATATAGCGGACATGGAAAATTGGCCAACTCAGGGTTATATACGACAAACAGAGAACTTTGTAATTGTGAAATTAGGGCCGTCCTCTTTAGAGCAGTTCTTAGAAAGAGAGTGATGATTCACCATAGCAAAACCGTCAAGGCTTTTGCTATTATGGAATATAAGGCTCTATTGTTAGTGAAGTGTACGATAGGTTTGGTTTGATTAGGAAGACAAGGAAACATAGAGAAGATTGAGAAATTAGGTAGAGTAGCAGACAAATGAGAGAAACCACAAAGACATTAAAAGCAGGGATTAAAAAGAACATATTAAGAAGGCTTCCAAGACTTACCGTATCAGAAGCAATCGTCCTTTTTTTTGCTTTAGGCTTGTATTTGTTTTGGGCAAGTCGAATTACATTTGATTACACCATAACGGGTGCTCCAGATGAACGATTGCGTTTTATGTTGCCAGACTTCATCTTTCGGTATAACCGGTTGCCAACAGGGTATGATCCAGAAGCAATCTATCGAATGGGGAACTGGTCTTATGCTTTCTATCCTCAGTGGTTAGGGCCTATTTTGTCGGCATTCTTTATGAATATGGCCAGTTTGATTCGCACGGGTCCTTTTGTGTTAGTTTTTGCCGCCAGGCTGACCAGTGTATTAGCAGGAGTGACTACTGTTTTCTTTGTAAATAGAACCTTGAGAATTCTTACTAAAAATGATAAAATCAGTCTTCTTGGTATGGCACTGGTTGCTTTTTGGCCTCAGTTTGCATTTTTATCCAGTTATGTGAACAATGACATCATTCCAGTGGCCGGAGTTTCTATTATGTGCTACGCAGTAGCAGTGTCTCTTCGGGATAAATGGGCTCTTAAAAGCTCTCTAACTCTTGGAATAGGGATGGCCATTTGCTTATTAAGTTACTTGAACTCAGCGGGCTTTGTCTTGGCTTTTGGCTTGTATTTTTTGGTGTCAAATACCATAGATATTAGAAGAAAGCAAATAGAGTGGAAAGAATTTATGAAATGCTTCATGGCGGTTCTACTCCTGGTTGCCATCCTCTGGTTTCCTTTTTTGATCAGAAATGCAGTGTTGTATGAAGGAGATATTTTAGGAATTGCTTCTTTTAATCGAGCCATGGTGGAATGGGAACAAAATGAAAGTATGGCTTGGGCCTATGAAAATGCCCGTATATGGAGTTATTTTCATGGTGAACCATGGGATGAGGGGACGGTTGTAAGATGGGTAGAAACCTGGACACATTTCCAATACAGAGGGGACTACCTTACAGCAGGCAATCCTTTTGAGGGAACACTGATAGATTTGCTGAGAAATCGACTTTGGGTGGAAACCACTGCAAAATCATTTATCACCACCATATTTTTTGCTTATACCAGAAGTTTGCCAAGATACATTTATGTCCCCTACTTACTGCTGATGCTCACACCGTTACTGGGATTGCTGCGTATAGGCAGGCTTAAAGCAAAGGAGATGGCATTCTTCGTGGCTTGCATATTTGGAGCTACGGTTACAGTGGGGATATTTTTGTATTATAATTTATATACGGATATGCAGTCTCAAGGAAGGTATCTGATTACTATTTTGGTGCCTTTGATGATTGGAGCAGCCCTTGGGATAAATGTTTTTTTAGAAAAGCTTCCTGAGAGTTTAAAGAAACTTATCGTTTATTCAGGTGTGATAGGAAGTGCTGGGATATTGTTCATTATTCTTAGAACCTTTATGAGATTGTGTGTGCTCACCTTTTGATAGTTGCCAAATAAAAGATGAAAAACCACTTGCTTTCACCCTTACGGGTAGGTGAGTTACAGGGAATGTTAGATTATAAGATAACAAAAACGACGAGGAGGATCAAGATGAAAGTAGTATTGTTAGCAGGAGGGTTTGGAACACGGATTTCTGAAGAGTCTCATTTAATCCCCAAACCAATGATTGAAATTGCCGAAAAACCAATCTTATGGCACATTATGAAGCATTATTCAGCCCATGGGTTTAATGATTTCATTATATGTTGTGGTTATAAGCAATATGTGATTAAGCAATATTTTGCAGACTATTATCTTCACAATTCAGACATTACTTTTGATTTTCGCAATGATAACATCATGGAGACCCACTGCAATACAGCGGAACCATGGCGTGTGACTTTAGTGGATACAGGTCTAAATACCATGACTGGGGGAAGAATTAGGCGAATCCAGCCTTACGTTGGCGATGAACCCTTCTTAATGACTTATGGGGATGGAGTTTCAGATGTGGATATAAAAGCTTTAGTTGGTTTCCACAAGAGCCACGGTAAAGTAGCAACTCTCACTACCGTTCAACCAGATGTCCGTTTTGGGATGTTAGAGATGGAAGAGGAGTGTGTAAGGTCTTTTAGGGAGAAGGAGCAACAGGACGCAGGGTGGATCAACGGAGGCTATATGGTCTTTGAACCCAAGATATTTGAGTACATCGTTGGAGATGAGACCATCTTAGAGCGAGCACCTCTAGAAACTTTAGCCAAAGAGGGTGAATTGATGGCATACAAACATGATGGATTCTGGCAGTGTATGGATACTCAAAGAGATAAGCAACTATTAGAAGAGTTGTGGGATGCTGGGAAAGCACCTTGGAGGAGCTGGTAATGGATTTGAGTTTTTGGAAAGATAAAAGGGTATTTTTAACAGGACATACGGGATTTAAAGGCTCATGGTTAAGCAGGGTGCTTGTAAGTGCTGGTGCCAAGCTTACAGGCTATTCTCTAGAGCCACCAACTAACCCTAACTTGTTCTCTTTGTCTGGTGTAGAAGAGAAGATGAACTCTGTGATTGGAGACGTACGAGACCTAGAAAAACTCAAAGAAGCATTTGTGGAAGCTAATCCTGAGATCGTCATTCACATGGCGGCTCAACCTTTAGTAAGAGAAAGCTATGTGAATCCTGTCTACACCTACGAGACCAACGTGATGGGGGTAGTGAATCTTTTAGAGTGTATCCGATTACATGGAGCGTCAGTAAAAAGTGTAGTGAATGTAACCACGGATAAAGTATATTATAACAAAGAGTGGTGCTGGGGATATCGAGAGTCAGATTCCTTAGATGGTTTTGATCCTTATTCCAACTCTAAGTCCTGTTCAGAATTAGTGACCAATTCTTATCGGAATGCTTATTTTAACGAGAGTGGAGTGGCTGTCTCTACTGTACGAGCAGGAAATGTAATTGGAGGAGGGGATTTCTCAGATAATCGAATTATTCCTGATTGTGTGAGAGCTGCTCTTAAAGGAGAAAGTATTGTGGTTCGAAATCCTCACTCTGTTCGCCCTTATCAACATGTATTGGAGCCTTTGTTTGCTTACTTGATGATTGCCAAGAAGCAATATGAAGATAGGGATTATGCTAGCAGTTATAACGTAGGACCAGACGAGTCAGGTTGTGTGACGACTGGCAATTTAGTGGATAGTTTCTGTAGAACCTGGGGTGAGAATCAAAGTTGGGAAAACTTAAATATGGACGGTCCCCATGAAGCAGGC
>JGI20163J15578_10000282_pt1 | contig 21051 bp, 18 predicted proteins | sample TergutCu122P1_FD_15578 | JGI IMG/M metagenome (IMG submission 15578)
ACATGGACTAGCANTAGGATCTGGCGCAGCGACACGGATGTCGCGAAAAAGCGCCAGGCGCTTGCCCGCGACTCTCGCTTCATTCGGAAATATTTTTTTCCATTGGAAGAATTACTTTAAAAACTGTTTCCTGCTCATTGCTTGAGAAATCTATCGTTCCATGATGCCTCTCAATTATAAGCTTAGAAATAGCAAGACCTAACCCGGAGCCTTGTTCTTTTGTAGTAAAAAATGGCTCAAATATTTTACCTATATTTCTTTGGGCTATCGCAGGTCCATTATTCTTAAATTCTATATTTATTTTATCACTTTGCAATAGTGTAGTTATTATAAGCTTTCCCCCTTCCGGCATTGCCTGGATAGCATTTACAGCAAAATTTATAAAACAGATTTTTATTTTTTCACTGTCAACAGAGAGAAAAGGCAAGTTATCCGCAAGCTCGCATTCAATAGTTATATTTTTATGCCCAATCTTGCTTACAGTAGTTACAATATCAAGAACCAGCTCATTAATATCACAACTTGAAAAACTCATAGGTCTGGGTTTTGAAAATTCAAGAAGATCTTTTACCAGCTTGTCAATTCTGTCAACCTGCTCAAGCACTGTATTAATCTCATCTAACCCATTCTCGTCTTTTAAATGCCTGCTTTTTATTATCTGCGACATCATTTTTATTGAACTCAAAGGATTTTTAATCTCATGAGCAAGCCCCGCAGAAAGCTGCCCTGCAACAGCTAACTTTGCAGACTCTATCATATTGGTCTGCATCAGAATAATTTCCTGGTTATATTTATATATTTTTCTTGAAAGAGCATTTATGCTCTCTGCAATTATTTTAAATTCATCATTTGCTTTTATATCTATTATTTGTGTCTGTAACCCGCTGTTTATGTCAAGCTTATCAATTCCGTCAATAATCTTGCTTAGTGAATTATTAATATCTGCGGCAAGAAAAAGATAAACCCTAAGCGAAAGAAAAAAACCTATAGTTAGCATAAAAAAAAGAACCATTTTTATATAAGATAGATATCTGGCATTGCTTTCTTCTCTAAGAAAAAGCAATATTGCTCCCCAGTAATGCTGATCATCTGTATAAAGAGCTTTTATCATAAAATGGTATCTGTCGTTGTTAATTTTTTTATGAAACATGACATATCCATTTTTCAGCAGCTTTGCCATTTTATTATCATCAATAGTTTGAAGAATATCGTCAAAAGTAGAAATTATTTTCATATTCCCCCAGTATATTCCATTGTTAAGACCTGTAAGTCTTTTCATATTTTCTGCAAACTTTTCCGAAAAAAGTCTTCCCAGCATTAACAGACCTACTATATTACCATCTTTTTCCAATGGCGCCACTGCTCTTATTGCAATACCAGATCTGCCGCCTTCAAAGCTGACAACAGTCTCTCCTGCAAGCCCTCTTTGAATAATATGCTGGTCAATTTTAAAATCGCCTTTTTCTTCCGGATCATGCGCCCTTATAAAAACGCTGCCATCTTTATCTAAAATTTCAACAATATCAAAAAGCCCCATTCGGTAATAATTGCTTAATATTTGACCAAGATAAGTTCTATTTCCCTGCGACACCAAAGCCGCAATAGAGCTGTCTTTTGCCAAAGCGCTTACTGCTGTAAGGCATGTTTCTTTGATAAGCTGGATCTCATTATAATAAGCTAAAATACTGTCTTCCAGCCTTACTATACTTGCCTTTTCAATAGAATCCTTAAAAAGCCAATAACTAATTAACAGAGAAGTAACACTTGTAACAAGGATTATAAATATAAAAGATATAAAAATTTTAGTATTAACTCTATATTTTAATTTATATTTAAAAAACTGCCGCATGTTTATAATTTTAAACAATATCGCAAAAAAAGTTAACTCTATGGAGTAAAAAGAAGTTTTAGGCTAATGTAAGAAATATTATGAATGAAGAAATAATTCAGCTATGTGATTCAGACGGAGTTCCTCAAGGGAACGCTCTTCGCAGTGTTTGCCATAAAGACCCATCGATGATTCAGATGGTTGTCCACTTGTTAATATTTAATTCAAAAGGAGAGATATTTTTACAAAAAAGATCCGATACCAAAGATGTATATCCCGGTATGTGGGATACAGCCGTAGGCGGTCATGTATCGGCTGGCGAAGATATTTACACATCTCTTGTTAGAGAATCAAAAGAAGAGCTTGGAATAGATCTAAAAAACGCAGAATTTATTTTTAAACAACTTAATAAAAGCGAAACAGAAACAGAACTTTCTTTTGTATATAAAACAATTTACGACGGACCATTTCGTATAGATAAAAACGAAGTAACAGACGGTCGTTTTTTTACAATCAAAGAAATTAAAGAAAAACTGGGAAAAAATATATTTACGCCGAATTTCGAAAAAGAGTTTAAAAGACTGTTTTTTTGATTCCCATTGCCTTACACTCGGCAAAGTGCAGCAGGGAAGCTTGCCCTGCTGCACGAAGTGTAATCCCTTTTACCCGGCCAATGGAAGAATAAATTTAAAAGTAACTCCGGATTCAGAAGAATTAACATTAATAGTTCCTTTGTTTTTCTTAACAATATCTTTTACCAGACTAAGTCCAACCCCTCTGCCTGCAACAGACGTTGTTTCTCCGGCAGTGGAAAATTCAGGCGAAAAAATTGCTGCCAAAAGAACCTTGTTGCTTGTATCTTTGGCGTCAGGATTTAACATAAGATACTTGTTCTTGATTTTTTCATAATCAAGCCCTTGCCCGTCATCAGAAAAAATTACCTCTGCATTATTATCCACATTTTTTATACTAACTGTTAAAAGACCTGCTGGCTTTTTGTTCTTTTTGATTCTTTCTTCCGGTAATTCAATGCCATGATAAATAGAATTTCTTAGACACTGGAACAGAATATCCTTAATTGGTTTTCGCAAGTTTGATTCAAGAATTTTTAAATTCATCTCCACTGTTTTGAGTTCAACCTTCTTTTGAGTCTCAGCAGAAATGTTTTCAACAGCTTTTGTCAAGGAGTAAAGAAAAACAGAATCGAGCTTGTGACTAGCCTTATAAGACTCAATTTTCTTTATGGTTTTTACATAAGCATCTTTTTCCTGCATTATTGTTTCCAGCTTTATTGCCAGACTAAGAACACTGTCCTCGTTTATTGTTTTAGCAGCCAATGCAGCTTTGATGTCTTCTTCCAGAATATGAAGTTTTTTGCCAAAACTTTCCAAACCAAGAATAAGCGCATTAGACTTGATAGCATGGACATTCTGAAAAAATTTCGTAATCACTTGCTTCTCGGTAAGGGATTTATCCTTTAGGATTGAGTTAATATAATTAAAATTGGACTCTGTATCTTCAATAAAGTCCTGGAATACCGCAGGATCTATTTGGATAACATCGAACAAATTCTTTACTTCCTGCTGCTGGAGGTCTTTCTGAACCTGTATTTCTTTTTCAAACTCGCGCTCCTTGCTAATATCCACAATTACTGCAAGCACTACCGGAGCAGCGTCTTTCTGTTCAATAAGGCTGAATTTGGTAGTAAGGATTTTTGTCAAGTCGCCGACTTTATACTCAAATTCATAAATAGGATTAACAGATTCCAAAATTTTTGCACTTTTGGATTTTGCGAATATCATCGCAAAATATCCCTTCATGGCTTGAAGCTGTTTTGTGTCCAAAGAACCAACGAGAATATCAAGAAAGTTTTTTCCTGCCAGTTCCGAATCATAATAAGACAATATGGGAATCAAGGGCTTGGAATAATTGGGAAGAATTTTTAACTCTTCATCCATTATAAAGATTCCTTGATTAATATTATCCTGCATGGTTTGAACTATCATCTTTTCATTGGAAACCCGGATATTAGCTTGTACAACTTCTATAGTCTTGCGCCTATACAGCAGCAAATTAAAAATACCGGAAATTAGCGTTACAAAAAACAAAGCAATCTGTGCAACGGTAATATTACGCACATTACGATATAACGCAAGAATATATTCATCGCTGACATCCACCGCAGCAACAGCGCGGAGATTTCCGTCTGCATCAAATACAGGAGCCCAGCCGGAAATAAGACCATACCACTCAGGAATGTAGTCGCCAAGATCGTTCGCGCCGACTTCCCCGGCAAGAGCGCTAATCGTCATTTCTTCAGATTCAAAAAACAGAACCTCCGGACCAATTTGCGTCTCCGGATTCATATCATTACTCATAATGAATTGCAATTGGTTGGTATTCTCGTCATACAACCGCCAGAAGTAAGCGTATACAAGATTGTGGTCCTCTGCAAACTGTACAAGCCGTTTTCTGATTTCATCATACAATGGGTCCAAAGTGTCTTCGGGTGTCTTGAAACGATCCAGCTCTTCGGCAGTAACCAAATGTACCAACGCCTGTGCCGAAGACATCAAGTGATTCCTTGTAGTTTCGGCAACAACGTACCTAAAAAAAGCAGCTTGATGTCCTATTAGCAGTGAAGTTATAAAAACCATAAGCGCAGCGACAAAAAATAATCCAAGTACAAACTTTTGCATGAGTCCTCTTTTTCCTGAACTCGTTAGTTCCAGGTTCTCTTCTGTTGCTTTCATTATTTAGTTTTCCCCTTATGACTTATTTATTTGCCGGAGCCACAGCTATGGAAAGGCACAATTCCTGATCCGAAAAAATTGAAAAAGGTATACAAATAATTCTGGTTTTTTCGGTAGGCCAAACAATAGTATGAGCTACTCCTTTAACAATAGTAGGAAGAGAAATTTTTATTCTTAATTCTTCTTCAAATTCCTTTTTGACATTTCCGGCAATAATATTGATAATTTCTCCAACCGCATCTGTAACATCCGAATCAATATGCTTATGTTCCTTGCCGGTTAGAGTCTTTGTAACCTTAAATGCAGTAGTGTCTTTCATGGATATAGCAACAGCTCCGGTAGCTTCTCCGGAAAGCCCTATAATGCCGGAAATATCCCACTTTGTTACATATTCGTCTTTTGAGACAAAATAAACCCTGCCTGCATTAACTTCTGTTCTGCAAAACTCCTGAAAAACTGACTCACATACCTTTATGAAAGGCTGAATGTACTGTTCCATTTTTTTCTCCTAAAAATCTAATTCTGAAATCTTTTCTTTAAAAACTTTTTCATTAATAGGCTTAACAATGTAGTCGGCAGCGCCATTTTGAAGAGCTTCAATTACGCTATATCTTGCCGCTTCGGAAGTAACCATAACAACCGGAGTATCTTTGTAGTCAGGCATACTCTTAGCCCTTTTTAAGAATTCCATACCATCCATTTCCGGCATATTCCAATCCAAAAATATCAGATTTACTTTATTGTTTTCCAGCAATTGCAAAGCTATTTTTCCATTTGCTGCTTCCAGGAACTGGCATGGGATTTTTAAATCCGAAAAAATATTTTTTACAATGTTTCGCATAATATGACTATCGTCTACAACTAAAATTGTTTTCATTGTCTCCGCCCATTTTATTTAAGATTTTTACTTTATACCATAAATAAAAAAGAAAAAAAAGAAAAAAAAGAAAAAAGTTTTAATTTATGCCGGCGAATAAATGGTATTACGCGCAAAGCGGCCCTTTGCTAACCGTCATCGCCTCGGTCACACCCACAAGGGATACTTTGTGTGCAAACTCTGCAACATGGACGTCACTGCCTAGCAGTGGATCTGGCGCAGCAACACGGATGTTATTATCCCGGACTCGTTACGGGGCGCGATACGTGCAAAGCACGCGCAAAGCGACCGCCAGGCAGTTTGCCCGCGACACTCGGCTCCTGGGTTAATAAATATCAGACCATTGACGCACAAGATCCATAAAATCTTTTAGCGGTTTTGGGAAATATTTATCGACGTGGTGAATCATATAGTATTTTCTGTTAAAATTTTCATCCTCAACCGGCAAAGCTATCAATCTTCCTGTTTTTAGTTCTTCGCTTACTATATAACTGGACATAAAAGAAATCCCCAGCCCCTGCTCTACAAGCCTTTTTATAGCTTCATTATTTGATACTTCATAGTGAATATTTACATTAAGATTATTCTTTTTTATAAAAGCTTCGGTCATTTTTCGCGTTACAGAATCTTTTTCATGAACAATAAGATTACACCCGTCAATATCTGCTACTTCAAGACAATCTTTTCTTCTAAGCGGATAATTATACGGCACAACACACACAATATTGTCTTCCAGAATTTCCTGCACCGATATTTTAGGGTTGTGAATAGGTTTTGATACAAACCCAATATCATTGTTAAGCTCAACAGTATTACTAACAATGCTTTCATTATGCCTAATAATCACAGAAATATTTATATTACGATTAGATTTATTATAATTGCTAATAATATAGGGCAAATAATAAGCTCCAAAACTCTCGCACGATAAAATCGAAATCCTGCCCCTGCTGGAATCCTGAAAGTCTTTAATACTTTCCTCTGCCTGAATTTCCATATCAAATATTTTATCTGCAATAGCATAAAGGTGCTCTCCGGCATCAGTAAGAATAACTTTTTTACCTATAACATCAATAAATTTCAGATCATAATAACTTTGAAGCAGCTTAATCTGCTTTGTAACAGCAGGCTGGGTAATGCACAAAATATCCGCTGCTTTTGTAAGGCTTCTGCACTTTGCAGTATAGTAAAAAGTCTTTAAATGATACAAATTCATAACTATTTCTCATGTTAACAATTACTTTATTTCTAGTCAAGTAAAGTCAAAAAAAAAATTATCAATCAGCGAGTATATATGTTTAATGGCAAATTTAGTGTATATTTAGTGTATATTAATCAAAATTTTGCACGAGTTAGAGGTATAAATATGTTTGTAATTTGTCTTGATCTTGAAGGAGTCCTGGTTCCCGAAATATGGATAGGAGTATCAAAAAAAACAGGAATTGACGAGCTTAAACTCACAACACGCGATATTTCCGATTACGATGTCCTCATGAAAAAGCGAATTGAGATACTGGATAAACATAATTTAAAACTAAAAGATATTCAGGATGTTATTGCAACAATTAAACCAATGGACGGAGCGGAAAAATTTCTTAATGATCTTAGGGAAATTACGCAAATTGTAATTCTTTCAGATACTTTTACGCAATTTGCCGCACCTCTTATGAAACAGCTTGGCTGGCCTACAATTTTCTGCAACGAGCTAATTATCGATGAAAACAACAGAATCGCAAATTACAGATTAAGGCAAAAAGACGGGAAAAGACATGCTGTTATGGGATTTCACTCAATGGGGCTCAAGGTAATTGCAGCCGGCGACTCATACAATGATCTTACAATGCTAAAACAGGCAGATGCAGGCATACTTTTTTGTCCGCCGGACAAAATTATTGAAGAAAACCCAAGTATTCCCGTAGTTTTTAACTATGATGATCTTTTTTCAAGAATCAAGATGTATATGGAAAAGGTATAAAAGGTATTATCCCATCTGAGGTATTCGCCGGCAAAACGAAGGGTGCGGGCAAACATAGCTTGTACACTGCCGAGTGCGGAGACGAGCACGGAGTATGACACAAAACATAAGTCCGCTGCTGTTTATGTTTTGGTATATGTTATATGAGCGCCTTCCCCAAGCTGAAAACGAAATGAATTTCTGTGAAGATTGTCTATTGTAATTCCTCCTCTCCTTGCGATTTGACCTGTAAATCCATTTTGAGTTCGATTTGCGCGGATAGCTACCCTATGTACGATGTTGTTATTACTATCTTCCAGAGTAATTACCCTGGAATTTGCATCTCTGCCGGGAAAAACTGTGATATATCTAAACTCTGCATTTAAATCATTTGCAACGTATCTTCCTTGTGCTGGTAATTCTGATGTTAAAGGTGCTCGTTGCGCTAGCTGCGGCAGTGTCTGTGCATATACCGAGATAGCCAAAAACCCAAAACCCAAAACCATGCTCAAAATTTTTCTCCAGTTCATATAAAAATCCCTTTTGAAAGCTTGAATTTATGCTGCCCCATGCGCGGAAACATACTTATTTCACAAACTTTTGTCAGAATTATAAGTTTTAGCCCACTCCATCATTATACCTATAAAACTCTGAAGATTACCAGAAAAATATTTATCTTTATGATGTATCATATAAAATTTTCTTGTTAAAAAAGAATCATTTATATGCAAAGCAATAAGTTCGCCCGAAGCAACCTCCTTTTCAACAACTTTTTTTGATATAAGAGCATAGCCTGCCTTCTGCCTGACCATATTTTTAACTGCTTCGCTGTCAGAAATTATACATATAGTTTCAAAATTTATTTTATTTCTTCTCATAAAACCTTCTGTGCTATACATTGTGCCGCTGTCTTTTTCAAACAAAATCATCGGGAGATTATTAAGCTGAACAGGTTTAATCTTTGCTTCTTTTGCAAGCGGCATATCCGGAGAAGATATCAATACAATTTCTTCACAAAATAGTTCATGCAGCATAATTTTAGGGTCTTTTACTTTATGGGAAATAATTCCAAAATCATTCTCAAATTTGACTGTTCTGCTTACAACACTCTCATCAGGCATTGCATAAACAGCAACCTTTATTTCAGGGTATTTTTCAATAAATTTAGGCATAAAATCCGGGAGATAATAAGAGCAGAAGCTATTAATAGTATTGATTACAATATTTCCCTTTTTCTGTCTTTTATAATCTCTTATGCTCTCTTCAATTCTTGATTCAACTTCAAAAATAGTTTTTGCCATTGAATACAGCATATTGCCTGCGTCTGTAAGTATAAATGTTTTCCCTGTTTTATTTATAAGTGCAAATCCTGTTTTTTCCTGCAGATCCTGAACTTGCCTTGTAACAGAAGGCTGGGTAATATTAAGATATTCAGCTGCTTTTGTAAAACTACTCAATTTAGCAGTGTAGTAAAATGACTTTAAGTTATCTAAATTCATATCTGCATAACCATTTATATTATATTATATTATATTATATTATATTATATTATATTATATTATATTATATTATATTAGCATTTACAATTAAAATATTACATACTACTGAAGCTAATAAACACATCAAACGCATAAATTTTTATAATTCCTTGCCTTGTAAGGAGTAGTATAATTCATGCGTTTGCCATGCGCTAATAAATAGTAAGACTATTGGGTCTAGGTGTAACAATTTTTTGTTTTCCTTGGTTTAAAAGTATTATACCGCATGGCAATCCCCTCGGCAGCGCGTGTTCCGCTGCAAGCAGCGGGGATGAATCTTTTTTTGTTACGCGTCTGGCTCAGTTATATGCTGCTCCGAAACTTTTGCTTTGACGACTAATGAATATAAAAAATCTTATGGGAAAATAAAAAATATGGGAAATAAAACTAGTTTAATAAAAATTCTTGTTGTAGATGATTCTCGCATAATGCAGAATATTCTTAAAAATTCTTTTGCCCCTACAGAGGCTTGGGGTAGAACAGAATTTCTAACCGCTTCGGATGGAGAAGAAGCTTTAAAAGTTATAAGCGAAAATGAAGTCGACATTTTATTCCTTGACTGGAATATGCCAAAACTGGATGGGCTTGCGGTTTTGAAAAAGCTCAGGCAAAACGATAAATATAAAGAGCTTCCAATAATAATGATTACTTCAGAAGCTGCAAAATATAATATAATAGAAGCTATGAAAGCAGGTGTAAGCGATTATATTATCAAACCTGCTACAAAAAAAGTATTGGTAGAAAAAGTAAAAAAATGTATCCTTGGCAGCAACAATTAGCCATTAAACCAGTGGAGGACAAACAGTATGAAAAAAGAATACATAATGCCTTTTGTTGAGGCAACACAAAATGTTTTTCAGGAGTTTTTTGGAGTTACTCCGCAGCTTGACACTCCATATTTTGTAAAAAAAGAAGAAACCTCAAACTGGGATATATCCGGAATAATTGGAATAGCTGGAGAATTAAAAGGCATAATTGTTTTAAGCATTAGTGAAAAAGTTGCGATATCTCTTACGAGCACTCTTTTGGAGAGAAAAATTACAACGCTTGATGATGAGGTTATTGATACTATTGCAGAAGTTGCAAACATTATTGCAGGCAACTCAAAAAAAGGATTCGAGGAAGTCAGATTAAAAATATCTCTTCCTGCAATAGTCAAAGGAAAGGAACATGAGATATTCTGGCCAAAACAGGATATTCCCATATTAAGCATTCCTTTTACAGTACCAGTTGGTAAATTTGTGCTTTATGTTGGTCTTGAGAAAAAAATTACTACTGATATACTTTTATAAAAAAAATTACGAGGTATAAATGAGCTTAAAAGTAAAATTTGTTATATTACTTCTTGGAATAAATGGACTTCTTGCAGTTTTTGGTCTTTTTTTCTTTCTTAACTCAAGAGCAGTCAACATAATCAGAGATGAAGTAGCCGCAATCAATGCTGTTCATAAAGCCTTGTACGAAGAGACTATTGCTGCAAGAGGAATGTTTATTTTTCCTATTGCCGAGCAGGTTACTATCCTGGAAGCTGCAGAAGCAACTCTGGATAGAGCTATGCTTGATCTTCTTGATGTAAATTATCTAAGAGCCCGAAGCGATTTAATTGATATTTCAGTCAGAAATATATTCTACGAAAGATTCAATACTCTTGCGTTAACACCTAGGGTGTTTAATGCGGCAGACAGGATTCTTAGTGCAGTTGATCGATCAATTCGTGAAACAGTTACTTTTGACATGCTTGTCGAACATATAACAGCGTATCATGACGAAACAATGAGAGAAAGGGTTATTGATTTCTATGAGTCTCTACTTGACTTGAACGAAGTTCTTATAAGCGCTCTTGTTAACTTTGATTTTCAATATAATATAATTGAAGAAGAACGCGCTGCTGTAGAACGAAATACAAATATTCTTTTTTTCACACTCTTTTTTAGTATTGCAGTTGTTTCCATTATAGCAGGATGGCTTATTGCAATATCTATTATTAAAGTTACTAACAATCTTGCCAAAGTGAATAAAGAAATTGATGCGGTTTTTAAAAATATTAATGAAGGTATTTTTTCTCTTGATAAATCTCTAACAATAGGCAATTTGTGTTCCAAATATTTTGAAGATCTTTTTGACAAGATTGATTTTAGAAATATGCCTTTTACAGAATTTCTTAAAGCGATAGGGCTGTCTGCAAAAGACGCTTCTGTTGCAGAAGATTATCTAAATCTATTTTTTAACGATAAAATAGATGCCATGCTGTTGACTCAGGCAAATCCTCTCGACAAGGTGCAATTTTCTGTAGTTGACAAAGAAAATAATAAAACGCAAAAAAAGTATTTGCAATTTATGTTTTCGCATTTTACTACTGCAGATTATAAGAAGGAAATTTTGGGGACAGTTATCGATATTACAGAAGAAGTCTCTTTTTCAGAAGCATTAAAAGAAGAAAAAGAAAAAAGCAGGGAAAAAATAGAGCAATTGTTTCAGATTATAAATATAGAACCTGCAGTTTTGGATGAGTTTTTTGAAGATTCTCAGGATGAACTAAACACCATAAATGATCTTCTTAAGTCCAACAGATCGGATTATCGCAAAATAGTCGAAGAAATTTATCAGGCTATTCACTCTGTTAAAGGCAATGCGCAGCTTATTGGGCTTAAAGATATTGCAACAACGCTGGATAAAGTAGAAAATAATATTAAAGCTTTGCTTGATCGTCATGAACTTAAATGGGAAAATATTCTTGATTCTACGATATGGCTTGGGACTGCTCATGAAAGCTTAGATGCTCTTAAAGCCAGAGTAAATGAGCTTCTGCATTACCAGAGCAAATTTAAAAACCTTGAAAACCAGACAGACTTGCTTGAAAGAACCCTTAGTAAAGTTCTGACAGCAGAAGCGCAAAAAGTAGGTAAGATTATAACTCTGGATCACTCTGACTTTAATTCCAAAAATATACCTAAAGAGCATAGAAAACTAATTAAAGATATTTTTGTACAGTTAGCAAGAAATACCATAGTACATGGAATAGAAACGCCGGACGAAAGAGTAAAAAAAGATAAAAGCCGGCAGGGAACAGTTTATATTGCACTCAAGAAAAACAATGAAGGAAACATGGTATATACCTTTAGGGATGACGGTAATGGAATAGATGTTGAAAAAATTGCGAAATTTGCAAAAAAGAAAAAGTTGCTAAAAGAAGGGGTTGCTTTTGATCTTTCCGAAGCAGTCAAACTAATTTTTAGTCACGAGTTCTCCACAGCAGAAGAAAATTCGCTTATGGCCGGAAGAGGCATCGGGCTTTCGCTTGTAAAAACACGAGTAAATTCCGTGAAAGGAAAAATCAAAGTAAAAACCCAAAAAGAGAAATATTGCGAATACATAATTACTCTTCCTGCAACTGATATATCTACCGCAAAAAAGCTTGCGGTATAATACTCTTATTCGGGGAACAATGCGGCACGAAGAAGTGCCGAAAATCTGTTAAATATTCTCCGCGAGATAATGAAAAACCTCGCCAAGGTCTTCATATTTTAAAGCCGCTCTGTCGTCAAGGTAAGTTTCCATATTATTTACTATTACCAGTTTCCCGCCATTCTGCACAGTAAAAGCAGGAATCATTGCAGCAGGATTAACAGTAAGAGTTGAACCAAGTACAATGCAAAGATCTGCCTTGCTTGCATGAACCTGGGCTTCGGAAAGAACATCCATAGGCAAAGATTCCCCAAAAAAAACTATGTCCGGCTTGAATACTACATTGCAGCGTTTACAATGGGGCACCTCATTATTGTTCAGAATTTCCGTTACTTCATCGAAAGTAGCTGTAGCATTGCATTTAATGCACCTGTGAATGCCAATGGAGCCATGCAGTTCCAGAACTTTTTTAGACCCTGCTTTCTGATGCAAAACATCGATATTTTGCGTAATTACTGCTTTAAGTATTCCTTTTGCCTCAAGGTCCGCAAGCACCTGATGCACTATCGAAGGAGATACATCCCGCATATTATATAAAAAATCTTTTGCTGCGCCATAATAAATAGAAGGGTCCCTGTGAAACCAGTCAATATCAAACATTTTATCTGCATCTTTATGTTTATAAAGCCCGTCCTTTCCCCTAAAATCTTTTATCCCGGAAAGCGTAGAAATTCCTGCGCCTGTAAGAGCAACAACATATTTTGATTCTTTTAAAAGATTTACAAACTTATCCATAAAAATCTCCTTGTATATATAGTTTGGAAAAACCGCTCTTATTTTATCATACTTTTTTATATTTCTGTGCAAAAAAACAAAATCATTCATCAAATGGCATTATACCGCAGCTTGCCCGCAACCCTCGCTTCATTCGGAAATAACCGTATAAATAAGAGGCAGCTCATCCGGCTCTTTATCTTCTATTTTATAGGCAGATTTAAACACAGAAATTGCATCTTCCAGATTTTTTTCATTATTTACATAAAACAGGGCAAGCTCTTCCCCCCTTTTTACATAATCTCCATGTTTTTTGCCAAGCCATATACCAACAGCCGGATCAATCTCATCTTCTTTTTTTTCTCTGCCTGCTCCAAGCATCAGCGCTGCAATCCCGACATTTTTTGTTTCAATTTCGGTTATATATCCTGATTTATCTGATTTAACCGCGATTTTTTTCGCAGCCTGGGGAAGAAGCGAAATATCGGAAACAACATCGGGATTTCCGCCTTGCATCTCAATCATTTTCGCAAGCTTCGAGAGGGCTTTGCCAGACTTCAGAGCTTCTTCCAGCTTCCCAAAGGCATCGCTTTCCGCATCGCAGATGTCCGACACCATAAGCATTCGCGCGGCAAGCGTAAACGCCGCCTCTTTGAGATTTCCGCCGTGTTTGCCCTGCAAAACCTCTATCGCTTCCCTCACTTCGAGTGCATTTCCGACGCTAACCCCAAGCGGCTGGTTCATGTCAGTAACAATTGCTACGGTTCTCCGCTTCGCAAGCTTCCCGATTTCCACCATAACTTTAGCAAGTTTTACAGAATCGCCTGCTTTTTTCATGAAAGCGCCGTTACCTGTTTTTACATCAAGAACAATTGCATCGCTTCCGCAGGCGATTTTTTTGCTCATTACGCTTGACGCAATAAGCGAAATATTATCAACCGTTCCGGTAACATCGCGAAGCGCATAGAGTTTTTTATCCGCCGGAACAAGTTCTTTATCCTGTCCAATAACAGAAAGCCCTGCCTCTGATACTATCTCCGCAAACTTTTTTATTCCAATATTTACTGAAAATCCGGGAATGGATTCCAGCTTATCCAGGGTGCCTCCTGTGTGCCCAAGCCCCCGGCCGGACATTTTCGCGACTTTTCCGCCGCAGGCTGCAACAAGCGGCGCTACTATAAAAGTTGTTCCATCGCTTACTCCGCCGGTGGAGTGTTTGTCCGCTTTTATTCCCGGGATTCCCGAAAGGTCTGCAACATCTCCCGAATGCGCCATTGCAAGCGTAAGGTCTGTGGTTTCGCGGTAATCCATTCCCTTAAACCAGACCGCCATTAGCAATGCCGCAGCCTGATAATCCGGAATTGTTCCGTTTACATATCCTTTTATAAAAAAATTGATTTCTTCAGCAGAGAGCGGCTCTCCCTGCTTTTTTTTGTCTATAAGTTCTGTTACTAACATATGGTTATTCTAAAGCCATTGTTAATCATTTTCAAACCTATTTTTCTTTAACTTTGCCAGAGTCTCTAAAAGCAGGGCAATTATGTCCTGTATTTCTCAAAACAGCAATAGAGGGAAGCTCTCTGCTTTTTATGTTAAAAATAGAACATGCACGAGGAAAGTGTTCTTCCCAGGTTACTTCGAAATGAACACACTTAAAACAGTCCGGAGGTGATTTTGGCAGTTTCACAAAAATATACTAGCATCACTTTTTTCTGTTTTCAATCTGATAAGCAGTTATATTTTTGCCATTCCCAGCAAAATATGCTAAAATTATTCTGTGGACAAAACAGAAAAAACTCCTGTAGATGGTATTAACACAGAAAAAGCATGGATAGTAGGGATAAATTTTCAGAGCAGTAAAAATACAAAAGAAATAAAGGGTATTCGACAGCAGAGTTGCGGGGTTGACCCTTTGTTTCCTCATTCGCACGGTCATGACACGTCCCCTTCGGGTCCGGCTTCGGCGCGACTCTCGCTCCATTCGGAAATAAACAACCATCTCGATGAGCTTTCATCTCTTCTTAAAACACTTGGTGTAGAAACCGCTGGCAGAAGCATTGCTTCTGTAAAAAAGCCTTTGCCTGCTTTTCTTATTGGAACAGGAAAAGCAGACGAGATAATATCAAATGCTTCTGAATCAGATTCATCTATTATCGTGTTTGACGATGACCTCTCCCCTGCGCAGCAAAAAAACTGGGAAAAGTTATCGAAAAAAAGAGTAATAGACCGCAGAGAAGTTATAATAAATATTTTTGCAGAGCGCGCAAAAACAAAAGAAGCTTCGCTGCAGGTAGAGCTTGCCCACTGCCAATACACTTTGCCAAGGCTAACAAGAGCATGGACACACCTTTCCCGGCAGAGAGGCGGAAGCTATGGAACAAAAGGCACAGGAGAGACGCAGCTTGAAACAGACCGCAGGGCTTTGCAAAAAAAAATAGCAGCGCTAAAAAAAGAACTTAAGACCATCGAAAAGCAGAGACAAACAAGACGAAAACTAAGAGAAAACAGAGAAATTTTTTCCTGCTCAATTGCAGGATACACAAACGCAGGAAAATCCACTTTGCTAAACAGACTTACAGGTGCGAGCGTGAGTACAAACAACAGGCTGTTTGATACACTCGATCCTGTAACAAGAAAATTATTTCTCTCGAACGAACAAGAAGTTGTAATAACAGATACTGTAGGATTTATAAGAAAACTTCCCCACCAGCTTATTGAGGCTTTTAAATCAACTTTGGAAGAAACAGTTTTTGCTGATCTCGTTATACTTTTGCTCGATGCTTCAAGCAGCGAAGTAAAAAGCCATTATCAGACATCAATGGAAGTTTTAAAAGAAATAGGAGTAGAAAAAGAAAAAGTTATGCCGGTTTTTAACAAGGCAGATATAGCATCAGACACCTCTCTATTTGAAGAAGAATACAGTAATTCGCTTTTTATATCTGCGCTGGATGGGGAAAATATTGATAAATTTGTTGAAGAAATCAAACGAAGGCTGCAAGTCAATCAGCATTAATATTGAATCTAATGCTCAATCCCAAAATTTGAATAAACGCCCTGATACTGTTTTTCCCTAACTTCTACAGAAAATACCCTTGCTCCCGCTGGACCGACCTTAAGCCACTTAACAAAACTATCTATATTTTTTGCATCGCCTTCGCAATCAATCTCTACAGAGCCATCAAAGTTATTTCTAACCCACCCCAGAACTCTGTACTTTTCCGCAGCTCTTACAGCAGAATAGCGGAAACCAACGCCTTGTACGCGGCCGGAAACAACAATACGGCAGCTTTTTTTCTTGCTTAAAGATTCTGTCATTTATTTACCAAACTAAATAATTGTCCCATTTTTAATAGTAGAATTTCTTTCAATAATTATAATCCCATCTCTTATATAGTAATTGTCATAGTCCCCATCTTGCCGCTCGATATTATCTATTCCTATCCTGCAGTTTTTTCCTATTCTTACATTTTTATCTATTATTGCATTTTTTATTATTGATCCTGTCCCTATTCCGATATTGGGAATTTCTTTTGTATGGTTTTCTATTTTCTGCTCATCTGTTTCATATCGGTCAGCGCCCATACAATAGACATTTTCAAGGCTTGCTCCAGGCTCAATAACTGTTCTTATCCCTATAAGAGAATTAACCACAAAAGCATCTGTGATTATAGTGCCTTCTCCTGCAAGTGCACTTTTGAATGTACAGGCATTTATTTTTGACGGAGGAAGTTCAACTTTTCTGCTATAAATCGGCTTCAATTCATCATAAAGATTAAAATGCGGATATAAAGATGCAAGATTAAGATTAGCTTCGTAAAAGCTTTTTATTGTTCCTATATCTTCCCAATATCCATCATATATATACCCTTTAACTTTATATTTATTTAATGCATCGGGTATAATCTCCTTTCCAAAATCTAAAGAATCCGAATCAAGACACTTTCTTAATATATTCGCATTAAAAATATAAATACCCATTGAAGCAGGATACTCTTTTTTCTCGCCGTCTGACTCTATTGCTTTGTCTTCGGGCAGCTGAAACTTAGATATATCTTCATCCGGAGCTGGTTTTTCCCTAAAACTATTGATAAAGCCTTCTTTATCCATACTCAATATTCCGAAAGAACTTGCAGCTTTTCTTGTTACAAGAGTCGTTGCAATACTTACTTCTGCTTTTGAGTCAAAATGCTCCTGAAGAAACTGCTCAAGATCCATTCTGTACAATTGATCCCCGGAAAGAATCAAAACATACTCCGGATTTGTTTCTAAAAAGGTATCCAAGTTCTTTCTTACAGCATCAGCAGTGCCGCGATACCATCCGTCAAAAGAATCCAAAGATTGTTTTGCTGCTGCAATTCTTACAAAACCGCGTGAAAATACATCAAACTGATACGTAGAAGTAATGTGGTTATTGAGAGAACCGGAGTTAAATTGAGTAAGAATAAAAATTTGTTTAATTCCGGCATGAATACTATTGGAGATAGGAATATCCATAATTCTGTACCTGCATCCAAACGGAACAGCCGGTTTTGCTCTTGCTTTCGTAAGCGGAAAAAGCCTTTCGCCTTTGCCGCCGCCAAGAATAACGCAAATAACTTTAGTCACAACAGGCCTCCTGTTAAAGAATATTTTTAGTCCCTATTAATTTATAAGCCATAATCGGCAAAAGTCAAACAATTATTTAAGAAAACGCAAAAAATAAATGGTACGCAAAGCGACCGCAAGGCAGAGCTTGCACCCTGCGCCTTCGGCGTTAACCTATATCAAATATTAAGCTATTTTTTTAATTTTATGTCTTTTAAAGAAAAACTTTTCTGTTATAAAGATTGCTATATAATTTTATGTACTCATCTGCGGACTTTGTCCAGGAAAAATCTTTTCGCATGGCCTGTTTTCTCATATTATTGATATCTTTTCTCTTGTTATACCAGGTCGAAAGTACCCATCCTACAGTATTATAAATAGAGTGAGGAGTTAAATCATTAAGAACAAATCCTGTTCCCTTTCCTGTTTCCTCGTTATAATTTTCTACACTGTCTGCCAAACCGCCTGTATTGCGCACTATAGGAAGGGTTCCATAGCGCATCGAATATAGCTGATTAAGCCCGCATGGTTCATATTTGCTTGGCATAAGAAAAAAATCACTGCCTGCTTCTATAATATGAGCTATTCGATCGTTATATCCAATCCATATTTTAAGGTTTGGAAGGCGATCTGTTAATCTTCTAAGCTCTTCTTCGCACCATTTATTGCCGGAGCCAAGAATAATAAATTGCAATTTAAAATCATTGCAAATATTAAAAAGGCTTCCAATTGTTGGGTAACATAATTCAATTAGCCCTTTTTGCGCAACAAGCCTTGTAACCATGCCAAACACCGGAATATCATCATCTTGCGGAAGTCCAAACTCCTTCTGTAATAGCTTTTTTACCTTTTTTTTGTTTGCCATTTTTGATACAGAAAAATTATTCGGAGAAATATAAGCATCGGTCTCCGGGCTCCAATTTTCGTAATCTGCTCCGTTTAAAATACCATAAACATCGTTGCTTCTTGAGCGGAGAAGATGATCAAGTCTTTCGCCATATTGCGAAGTTTGTATCTCTTTAGCATAAGTAGGAGAAACTGTTGTTATAACATCAGCAAAAACTATTCCTGTTTTAAGAAAATTAAAAGCCCCGTCAAATTCAAGACCGGCAATATCCCATGCCGAAAGATGTTTTTTAACAAGATAAGCTTCTGTTAGCGGAAATATTCCCTGATACCCAAGATTATGTATTGTGAGCATTGAAAAACTTCCGGAGAACTCCCCAAGGTATTCTTCTTTTCGCAAAATATAGGGAATAAGCGCAGATGCCCAGTCATGGCAATGAATAACATCGGGAATCCAGTTTATCATTCTGCAAATTTGAAAAACAGCCCTGCAGAGAAAGGAATACCTGTGCGCATTGTCATGAAACCCTTCATCAGGCGTATAACCATAAATGCCATTGCGCCCGTAAAGCTGTTCATGCTCCAAAAAATAAACAGGCACTGCTCCGCCTGGAGTTTCTGAACCCGGTAATGCGCCTTTATATACAGCACCCCATTCATCGCCATACGTCATTGGAACGCAAAGTGCCGGCGGCAGCTTCTCAAAAGTATCTCTGTTAATGGTGTAGTATCTTGGCATTATTATTCTTACATCAATATTCCGCGCTTTAAGCGAAGAAGATAATGAGCTCACCATATCTGCAAGCCCGCCTGTTTTTGCAAACGGCGCAGCTTCGGATGTTACCATAAGAACTTTTAACACACTAACATTCCTCTATTTGAAAAATCCTTGTTTCACACGCTTCAATAAAAAAATCAAAAACCATATCTGTAACGCGCAGTTCTCTTCCGGTAATTATATTTATAATTTTAAATCTTGTAAAAGGAAGTTTAAAATTTTTTTGATTTAGTTTTACGGTTGCTCCATTGTGTATATCAAGGTTGGCAATTAAAAGCCATGCGTTTTTCCCTGCAATATCGCTTCTTATTGCTGCCAGAATTGAATTATGCCCATTATCTACAAACTGAATATTTCCAAACTCATGAAAAATAACTTCTTTTGCATGAAGCTCATTTACTTTAATTAAAAAATCTCTATAGTCTTTTTTACCTGGCGCAGGCGAAGCGCCGTTCCTTCCTATAAATTCAATCTTTTTTTCAATACCTGTTTCTGTTCCCTGAACAATCCCTGTCTGCCCTGTGCCCATTAATGCATATATAAGATAACGCGGCGGCGTAGAACAGCAGCAGCCATATTCCTGCGCAGGGCTTCCGGTATCGTGCGTTGTAAGAGGAAGAAAATATTCAAGCCCAGCCTGAGCATGAATATCCATTATATACTTTCTTATCATTGGTGCTGCTTTGTATTCCCAGGAATTTCCAAGTATCAGGTTAAGCTGCCACTCAGGCACATTTTTATAAAATTCTTCTTTAGAAGAAAAATACTCGCCCATAAGAATAAGGTCCGGATATTCTTCCTTGAGATGTTCAGCAATATAAGTTATAAAATCAGGATTCGAACTATGCAGATTATCAAACCTTAATCCTCCGCCTGTGTAGTATGCATAGGTTGCCCAAAAATTAACATAATTATAAAAATAATTCCATATTTCGTTTTTTATACCAGGATCATCATGTTTATAATTAATAAGCACAAGATCATTCCATCTTATCCATGAATCATTATGCGTAGCTCCTGCTCTTTTAAATCCATCTGCTTCGTTACTATCTTTAACAATCCAGTCCGGGCATTTTATTGCAACATTACTTTCCGGATTTATATGGTTTACAACAATATCTACAAAAAGTCTTATTCCATTTTTCTTAGCTTCTTCTACAAAAGATTCAAATTGAGTAAGCCCGTCTCCCGGATCATTGGGCGCTAAATAAGAATGGTCTATATCAAAAAGATCTGTTGCAGAATAAGGACTTTCCGATCCTCCCATCTTTGTAATCGGAAGAAGATGAATTGCATTAAAGCCCAGTTCTTTTATTTCAACAAGCTTTTTTTTCCAGTCAGAAATTGTTCCGGAAACAGTTGGAATAAACGTGTATACTCTTAAACTCTTCATACTTGGCGGATCTACAAAAACCTTCTTGGATGGCCGCGAATCCCAAAACCATGTCTCGCCGTTATCCTTCGAATATTTTATTTTAAACTCAAATAATCCGCATTTGTTAAAAGCATAAGTAAGGCTATATCTGCCATCGGAAATTTTTTCCATTGGCAGACTTTTCCAGGTTGTCTTTTTCTCTGCATTGGGAAAGTCGGCATACACTGCCACAGTTACATCTTCTCCGCAATCTACTATTTCAATTTCAAGATAAAGAGGCTCATCTCTGCAAATGCGAATTATTTTTTTATCCGTATATGGATAAGCAAAAATTATTTC
>JGI20163J15578_10000283_pt1 | contig 21045 bp, 19 predicted proteins | sample TergutCu122P1_FD_15578 | JGI IMG/M metagenome (IMG submission 15578)
GAGAAAAAACAAGATTCTCACCAAGATTTTTACGCATTGTGGGCAGATAAGTGTACATCAAATAATCAAGTGTTTCTCGTTCTTCTTTTGAAAAATGCCTTGTAAAAAAATCCGCACAATCATCATAGATTGTCTTATATTCAAAAAGCTCATCAACAAGGCTCTGTCCGGAAAAATCTACTTTAAGGGAATGAAGTTGTTTTAGGAACGCCCCTATTTGCTTGCCTATACTTTGTTTTTGTTGGATTGTGAGATTCTCTAATTTTGAAAGCGGTGTTCCTTTTACTCCCAAGAGAACAATACAACGCTTATCTTCAGCAATCCATTTTAATTTTTGTGTGTTAATAGGCAAAGTCATAGTGCTTATGAGATTAAGGAATGTTGCCTCGCTTTCATAATTTACGGAGTCATACTTCGGAAATTTTACGACAAATTCGCCGCCATTTACTACATAAGCACGGCTCCAATAGCCGTCATCATGGAGCTTTATTTGTTCCTCAGTAGCATCTGTTAATTCTATGACTTTTGAAATTTCGTCTCGCATATGCCACCACCTACAAATATAAATTTTACAACCAACCGTTGTATGTCAACGATTTTACCACAAAACTGCTGAAAAATCTATCGTTGTAATCACAATGTGTCGGTTTTCGTGCTCAAAATTGAGCATTTTCGTGTTCAGAATTGAGCATTAATTCTTGATTCTTTATTTTCTACGCATTATAATGTACATACAACTCTTTTTCTTTTGCATAAAATATGCGTCTTACCAATCTGAAGTTAAACTTGAGCCAAAACAATGGCGTTGTTAAGTAATGTGAATTGTGGAATTAATATTTATGCTGCCGTTTGGCAGCGGAACGGAGGCAAAATTGAAAGTAGCAATAACGGGTGGCGCAGGAAGACAAATTCTCGCAACCATTTATGACCTCGTTGAAAATGATGATGTGGAATCGGTTTTATTAACTGATTTAAGTGAAGAGGCTTTGAACAAACGCGAAGCACTCGTTTCCTCACCCAAGCTCACAACACAGGTTTGTGATATCACTAATATAAAACAAATGTCAGAACTTTTGAAGCCTTATGACGTTGTTGTTAACGGCAGTTCTCATATCTTTAATTTAGATGTTATGGAAGCATGCCTCGCCTCAAAAACAAATTATACTGACCTGGGTGGGCTGTTTCATTGGGCGCTAAAGCAATTAAAACGACATGACGAATTTAAAGCTGCAGGTATAACCGGAATCGTAGGCTCCGGTAGCGCTCCGGGCATAGTTAACGTCTTTGCAAAATACGGTGCAGATCGCTTAGATACTGTAGACACTGTCTTAATTTTAGATGCGATAATTAATCCGAACGCAGGTGGATACAAATTCACACCACCATATGCGCTTCATACAATAGTCGAAGAATTTACTGCAAATAATTTTGAATTTATAAATGGCAAAATGGAAGAGCTTCCGCCGTTCTCGGGTAAAATAACTGTTGATTTTCACGAGCCATACGGCACTCTTAACTTATATAATATGATTCATTCGGAAGTTGCCACAATGCCGCTTTCTTTCAAAGATAAAGGAATTCAAAATGTTGCTTTTAAGCTAGCCCTTCCTACAATTTTTGAAGAAAGATTACGTTTTCTTATTGAAAACGGGCTGGCCGGTAAAGAGCCGATAAATGTTAAAGGCACACAAATTGTTCCGCGCGATGTGCTTATGGAACTTTTTGAAGTCAAGCCGGGTGAACAACGCGTAGCTTCTGCTAAACCTTCCGACAAAAAACTTTTACGAGTTTTAATTAAGGGAACAAAAGCCGGCAAAAAACTCACGTATGTGGTTGAAACCGATTTAGGGTTTTATCCATGGGGAATGTCAAACGGTGCATTTACGGTAGGATTTCCTGCTGCTATTACTGCACGAATGTTAGGAAACAATCAAATACCTGAAAAAGGATTTTTCTCAGGCGAATCTGTTATTGATCCTGATATTTACTTCAAAGAACTTGCACGCAGAGATATAGAAGTTAAAGTTGATGTTGTTGAAGGATGGATTAATCCTTGAACAGAAAAGGATAGTTTTAACAAAAGGTTATTTAAAGATTTTGATTGAAACGTATTGAGGAGGAATTTTTATGAACATTCAAAGCGCAAAAGAAACTCTAAAAACCGCACTAGGGTACATTGAAAAACAAACATTAACCGAAGCAGATAAGAAAGCTATTGTGGATGACAGTATTGTTAATCTAACAGAGTACGCAAATCCGGGTTGGTTTGAGTACACAAAAGCAATATCAACTGATGCTACCGCAGTTGAATGGGAAGATTCTGATTGCTCAGTTACAGACCTTTACGGCAACAAATTTATTGACTGTTTAGGTGGCTTTGGTATCTTCAACTTTGGTCACAGAAATCCTGAGATAGTAAAATATGTTAAAGCGCAACTTGACCGTCAAGCACTGCACTCTCAAAATATGACTGACCCACTACGAGGATATCTTGCAAAAGCAATGGCAGAAATAACTCCGGGCGATCTCAAATACTGTTTCTTCACAAACGGCGGCGCGGAAGCAAATGAAATAGCACTAAAACTTGCGCGAATTTCCACCGGCAAACAATGGTATATATCGACACTCGGCGGCTTTCACGGCAAAACTTTCGGTGCGCTGTCTGTAAGTGGTAAAGCAAAATACCGCGAGCCATTTTTACCTACGGTGCAACAAGTTGCACATGCGGTTTATGGCGATATCGACGATATGCGTTTAACTATCGAAAAACTTGAAGCACTTGGAGAAAAAATTGCTGCCGTTATTTTGGAGCCGATTCAAGGCGAAGCCGGCGTAATCATTCCACCTGCCGGATATCTAAAGGCAGTACGCGAACTATGCGACAAACATGATATCCTTTTGATTTTCGATGAAATTCAAACCGGCATGGGAAGAACCGGTTCTTACTTCCGCTGCGAAGCTGAAGGAGTCGTTCCTGATATACTTACATATGGCAAAGCATTTGGCGGTGGTATAATGCCTATTACCGGAATTATTGCAAAACCTCGTCTTTGGGATTGTTTAATCGAAAACCTTTGGATTTTAGGCTCTCCTACTTTCGGTGGCAACCCGCTTGCGTGCGCAGCTGCGCTTGGCGCACTCAACTATATGATAAATCACGATGTGCCGGCTCAAACAAAAGAAAAAGGCGAAATTATACTCGCAAGACTTGAAAAGCTAAAAGAAAAATATCCTAAGGTGCTTAAAGATGTTCGTGGTGTCGGTCTCTTGCTTGCTCTTGAATTTCACGATGAAGAGATGGGTTATAATTTTGCAAAAGAAATGTTTGCACGCAAAGTTATGACTGCCGGAACTCTTAACAATTCGACCGTTATACGTATCGAACCTCCTCTAATAATCAGTAAAGAAGATATTGAAGCAGCACTTACTCGTATGGATGAGGCACTTGAGGCAACTGCAAAGGAGTTTAAGGTTTAGACAATTAGATACAGGTGCCAAGAGCCATCTTCGCAGTCGGCTATTGGCACCTATAAATTATATTACTATATAAAATTGTATAAGAAAAAAGAGGTGCTTATGAGTAGAACAGTATATATTAACGGTAAAGTGCATACTATGGATAGTGATTCGACCGTTGTCGAAAGCTTTGCCGTCGAGAACGGCAAGTTTGCATGGGTTGGCTCAAATGCAGATGGAATTGCACTTTCAAAGCAAGGGTGGGAGCTATGCGATCTTTCAAATGCCCCTGTCTACCCTTCTTTTATTGATGCGCACCTTCATATGAGAGTTGCGTCAGATACACTTATAGGCGTGGATCTAAGTGCTTGCGAAACACGAGATGCATACAGAAAAGTTATTAAAGAATACGTAGATAAAAATCCGAATATACCTTGTGTCAATGGGTTTGGTTGGCGCGATCGCAACTTTGATAAAAATGGTCCGCCAAAAGATGATTTGGATGAAATAAGCCGTGAAATCCCGATAGTCCTCAAAGCCGACTCAGGTCACGGCATATGGGTAAACAGCAAAGCACTTGAAATTGCAGGAATTAACAAAGACACAAAAGACGATGGAACCGGAGTTATTATGAGAAATGCTGACGGCGAACCATCCGGTGCAATATTTGAAGATAGTATGTACCTTGTGACTTCTGTTTTTCCTGATTACTCTACCGAGCAATACAAGAACGCTTTTGTTGAAATGTTAGAAAATGCGCGAGAACTTGGTATCACAGGTTGTTTTGACGCATGGCTCGACCCGGGCTCTAATTCAGTTGCCGCACTTCGCGATCTGGCACAAGATGAAAATTTTATCGGATATATTCGCGGCGCATACGCCCTTTATCCGTATAAACCTTTAGAAGAACAACTTGCCGCTTTTTGCAACGATCGAGAAATAAATCATATCGGCGACAAATTCCAAATGCGCTCAATTAAACTTTTTCTTGACGGTGTAATCGAATCCAGAACAGGATACTTGCTTGCTCCTTATTCTGATAACGACGCTTCAAATCCGGATTTTGTGGGTGTGCCAAACTGGGAACAGGATGCTCTAAACGAAGCTATGGTTGGAATATTTAAAAACGGATTCCAAGTCCAGATTCACTGTATTGGTGATGCCGCTGTCAGGCAAGCTGTGTTGGCTTTTGAATATGCAAAACAAAAAGGATTCTTTGGAGAGAGAAAGGTAATCATCCATATTGAATTGATTCATAACGATGACCTTAATAAATTCAAGGAACTCGACATAACGCCTGTTTTGAATCCTCATTGGGCGCAAATCGATGATTTTTACTTCATAAAACAAGGTTTTATCGGACAAGAGCGAGTTGACAGCAGTTGGCCAATTAACAGTCTGATTAAAAGAGGATTGCTTTGCGGTGCAGGCAGCGACTACCCTGTCACCACAATTCCGAACTGCTTTGTGGGAATAGAACACGGAGTAACTCGCACAGCATCCAAGTATTTTCATCCATGGGTGAGCGATTTTGAAAGCGGAAAGTACAGTTTTTCACTAGGCAGCGAAGACGAAAAAGCCCTTGTAGGTGAAATGCTTAGAATGTTCACTTACGGCGCAGCATACAGCATGTTTTTGGAAGAATTTACGGGAAGCATCGAAGTCGGGAAAAATGCGGATTTTATCATCACAAACCAAGATATTTTCACTGTTGCACAGGATGAAATCAGCGGTACAAAAGTTAATGCAACGTATTTCAACGGAAAGTGCGTATATCAAAGAAAGTAAAGGGGCATCACAATGAAAAGAACTTTTATTCTTGTGCTTATCTTACTAATCACAAGTTTTACCTTTGTTTCCTGCAATAGCGATACCAACGATGTTGCAACACAAGAAACGCCGGATAATGATACCATTGATGTTGCAACACAAGAGATATCGGAGAGTGATAATGCTGATGTTCCAACACAAGAAACGCCGGATACATTTAGCGAACAAAATGGTATAATTTCATTTGACTTTTATATCCCTGACAGCGTTCGCCTTTTTCCACTTGATCGCAGCAATTTTTCTACACTAACATTACCGGGACCTTTACCTGAGTTTCATCCTAATTCTTTGCGTATTGGCAGCGAAATATTAGATGTTTATAGCCCTGGCTTTGCATCAATCAGTGCTTTTGTTCGCCCTGAGGTTAGAGAGGATGCTGGCGTTACCGATTTTGTTGCGAGCTTTTTCTGGGGACTAGATGACGATGTACATTTTACAATGGGTGGGAATACAAAACCGGTACTTCTTAGCGCTTCAGGCAATTCAGCTTTTTCTACTATTCCTTTTTCCAACTATTCTGGTAACATGCTCTACACAATTTCATTTATCATCCAAGAAGAAACCGATGGTGCTCTGTTTGGAACTAAATTGATGATTATCTTTAATGAGCTTGAGGAAGAGTGCATTGAAATTTTACTCCGATATTCCGAGACAATTGGTTATAATGTTTTAGCTGCGGCAGCACGTGATATGGCAAATGTGATAGACCTGCGGACAAGATTTTTGCTTTAACGCGAAACTCGCTTCCTCACGTACGTTATATACGTGAGGAAGCGAGTTTTTGTTATATATTTTTTTATTTTTAAGCTCTGCCCTACCTACAGCATTTCGGAGAAGCTTTGGATCCTAGTCCTCGCCTGTTCAAAACTCGTAGCTTCTTGGTCAATTTCGATAAACAGATGACGAATACCTGCTTCATCAAATTGAGTGTTGTAAACTGCGTAGTCAAACTCTTCAGGATCGCAGAACTTCATCATACAAACTATGATCGCATCTGCACCTTTTTCTTTCAGCATATCCATTAGCATAGGGCCGTGAGCTTTTTTAACATCTCCCGCAAGCGAACATCCTACTACGTCTTGCCATTGTTTTGCAAGTCTTGCGTATGGGTCGCTTCCTGCCGGTACAAGCGTTCTGAACTGTCTGGATTCTTGGGCAAGGTCGTCTGCTACAACAGCTAAATCAAACTTATCGAAAATATCAAGAAGTTCCACAGGCTCTGCTGTAATTCCTGTTAAAATGACTTTTTTGCCTTTCCATGGCACTACAGGTGCTGCTTTTAGTTCAGCCGTAAGTTCTTTAATTTTTGCTGTATGGTCTGCTCTATCCATAAAGTAACGTGCTTTTATTACCATATGACGATCAGCCGGTTTTATTTTGTCCGGATGATTTGCCGCTACTTCTACAAATTCTTGAAGTGCTACTCTGTTTGCATTGCAAACTTCAATTGCATCGTTTAGCTGTGCGTCCGTGATTTTAACACCGAGGGTTTTCTCGAGTCTTTCTGCAACTGTTTTGTATTCTTTTGCAAGATAAATAAGCGAAGTATCAAGTATGCGCATTTGAGGATGTGAAAACTGGATAATCGGCGCTTTGCCTTTCCACTTTTGCCCCATACATTTCAGAGTATCACAAAGTGAAGGAAATACGACAGCATCTAAAATGTCATAAGCTCCTTCAAGTTCATATTCCTTCATCGATTGCATGATTGAACATACGAACGGAGGTAATTCTGCACGAGCTTTCTGGATGCTTTTTTGGCCGCCCCAAATTCCGATTGGGTATGCGCCTGCAGCTATAACAATTTCATCCGGTGCATATTCCGGGCCCATTCCAACAAGTTTTTTGCCTGTTTTCTTAAGGGCATCGATTGAACTTCCCGGATTTGCCGCGATATCTCTAAGTTCTTTGCGTAATGTTTCTATTTTCGACATGTCCTATTTACCTCCCTCAGTTTTATTTGACTCCATCATTTCAACTAAAGCTTGTATTCTCGTATCGAATTGAGCAGGTGAGAAATTATTTGGATCAGTCTGATCACCATCAAAGATTACATAAGGTTTGCCGTTTTTCGCTTGCACGCCTTTTGCAACGTCAATATTTACGATACTCATTAATTTGCAGCTTCTGTTGTTATGAAGCGCGATTCCGTCACATTTTGCATCTTCCATAACTTTTGCAACAGAATTAATTCTGTAATTCAGGTCATTATTTGTATAAACGCTTGCATAACCTCTCGCCATCGAGTCCATGTCGCCCGGTTCATAATGTAGTGACCACATGCCCGGATATCCTGAGCCCGTCAATAACGTTCCTTGGTTTTTGAAGGATTTAAAAGTATGGCTAAGGAAAGGCCAAACTGCAATTCCCTCCCACGCAACACGATGAAGTTCATTGTCGCCAAACGCTGATTGCCCGTTTTTCACCATTTCTTCGAACTCTTCAGCCGCTTTTCTGAACGTTTCTTCAGCGCCTTTAGTTGCACGATAACTTACGATAAGCGCCATATAGTTGAAGTAATCAAACCCGTTAAATGGTGATGGTTTGAATCTTGTTGTGCTCGCCATTCTGTCCCACTGCTCTACAGTTTTTTGGCCTTGCTTCTGAATTTCGAGGAATTTTTCTTCATCAAATGGTCTGCCGCAAATCTCAGCAAGTTGCTCTTTAACATAATCAAATTGACCCTTGATGTAATCAACCATATGCTGAGGAATCGGGCTCTCATGAATAAATGGCACGTCAATCACAAGGCAAGGAACATTTAACTCTGCCGCTATGTTTTCCCACCATTTTAGAAGTGTTCCACATAAGTTTGAACATGTAAGAACAAGATCCGGAAGCGGAACATGCTCCGCAACGTAATTTTCGTAAGCCTCCGATACTTTTCCTGTTTTGGCTTTTTCTTTTAACAATTCCATATAACCCAAATTAATTCGCGCATATGAACAAATGTCAATGTTATAACCTTTTTGTTCTGCAATTTTTAGCATTTCAGGCGCACCTTTTTTCGCCCCTACTGCAGCAGAAATATTTTCCGGATAAACGATTTCAATGTCCATCGCCCTGCAAAACTCATCCGGTGCAACTGAAGCTGACCAGCAAACAAGCTTGCCTTTTTCCTTTGCCTCATTTGCGTCTTTAAAGCTTTTTTCGATATAATATCCCAGCAGTTCTTTTGATTTCATGCCTTCTGTTTGACTCATGATTATTCTTTCCTTTCTATGAATATAAGCATTAACTTTTATTTATGTATTAATTAAATTGATTATTGTTTTTATTGAGCTTTTTCTTTTTTTAGTGCTTCTTCATATGCAAACAATGCTGCTCCTAAAGCCCCAATTGTCTGCGGAGCTTTTGCGACGGTTATTTTCTTACCTGTTTGCTCTTCCATTGCTGCAACGACACCACCATTTAACGCAACACCACCACTCATAACAATATCATCTTCGATTGTGCCTCTGTATGCGAGAGCAAGAGCTTTACTTGCAACTGACTTATGTATTCCCGCAATGATGTTCTCTTTTTTCTCGCCTTTAGACAACTGCGAAATAACTTCTGATTCTGCAAAAACGGTGCATGTGCTGCTTATGCTTGCTGCAAAATCTGCCCTTTTGCTGTATTCTGCCAGTTCGCCAACTGTGATTTCAAGAACTCTCGACATGACGTCTAAAAACCTGCCTGTCCCTGCTGCACATTTGTCGTTCATGAAAAACTGTTTCACTATTCCATTTTTATCGATATTTATCGCTTTCGCATCTTGCCCGCCAATATCTATAATTGTTCTGGCACTTGGAAATTGAAAAAAAACACCTTTTGCATGACAGCTGATTTCGCTGATTTGCCTGTCAGCATCTTCGAACGCAAATCGACCGTAACCGGTCGTAACAACTGCGCTCATGTCATTTCGAGATAGTTTGCATTGCGCCAGCACATCGCTGATTACATGCTCAGGACCGGATGATCCCGTGCCTACCTGTGCAACACTGGATGCAACTATCTCTTTGCCGTCTTTTAAAATTATAGCTTTTGAAGATGACGACCCTATATCAATGCCCATTGTATACATAAGAATTCCTTTCCGTTTGTCGGTATTTTGAGATAATACACGTTATTTTTTAAGCCCGACAAGTTCTTCGCGGAATAATCTCTCATCCATAAGCTTAGGAGTTCCGTCTATCTTAGGCGCAAAAGCCATAAGGTCAATCACCTGCGACTGAATATCAATGCCCGGTGCTATTTCAGTTAGATATACCCCATCTTTACGCAATTTAAACACTGCCCTTTCAGTGATATATGTAACATCTTTACCGATTTCAGCATTGTATTTGCCGTTAAATGTGATTTGCTCTACTTTATCAACAAACTTTCTTTCACGTCCCTCCACGTCTATTGAAAGTTTTCCGTCTTTGATGCTTGTTTTTAAGCCACCTGCGGTAAAAGTGCCAAGGAAAAATACTTTTGTCGCACTCTGGGCAATATGCATAAATCCACCGCATCCGGCAAGCTTAGGCCCAAACTTGCTCACATTAATACTCCCGTCTTTGTCCGTTTCTGCAAGACCCAAAAACGCCATATCGAGCCCACCGCCATCGTAAAAGTCAAATTGCTCATGATGACAAAGTATCGCTTCTGCATTTCTTGACGAACCGAAACGATTTACACCCTGCGGAATTCCGCCGATAGGACCTGCCTCAACCGTAAGCGTGAAATAGTCACTAATGCCTTCTTCGCTTGCTACGGCTGAAACGTATTCGGGCGTTCCAACTCCAAGGTTTACTACTACACCATCTGTGAGTTCCATCGCCGCTCTTCTGCCAATGATTTTTTTGGCATCAAGTGGCATTGGCGTAGTTGAAATTACAGGAACTCTAACTTCGCCGGAAAGTGATGGATCAAATGGGCAACCAATGGATTGCTCATGTTCGTGTGGCTCACCAACGATAAGTGCATCAACATAAATCCCCGGAACTTTAACCATTTTGGCATCTATAGACCCGGCTTTTACGATTTTTTCAACTTGCACATAAACTTTACCGCCACTATTTTTTGCAGCTTGTGCAATAGCCGTAACTTCGCCCGGTCCAATTTCCTTGTGTACAGACACATTGCCGTTTTCATCGGCATAAGACCCTCTTATAAATGCAACGTCAATCGGAAATGTTTTAAACCAAAGCATTTCTCTGCCGCCTAAATTTATTACTTCCACAAGATCTTCTTTTGTTACGTCGTTGATTTTGCCACCCTCGTATCTTGGGTCAACAAAAGTATTCAAACCAACATCGGTAATCGTTCCAAGTTTGTTAGCAGCGATTTCCCTAAAGAGATTTGTAAGCGCCCCTTGAGGAAAATTATACCCTTCAAACTCATTGTTAAGTAAGCATTTTCCAAGTGCAGGAGCCGTCGCGTAATGCGCAGCAATTACCCTTTTTGTCATGCCCTTATGTGCAAAACGATCTCCACCTGTACCTCCCCAACTACCTTGTGAGCCTGCATAAAAGTACGTCAGGTTTCTTGGCGCTCCTGTTTCAAGAAATCGCTTTTCGAGTGCAATTAACAATGCTTCAGGAATAGTACTTGCGACAAAACCACTCGAGGCAATTGTTTGACCATCTTGAATTGAAGCTGCCACTTCCGTGGCTGTCATGATTTTTTTACTCTTCATTGGTGAACATCTCCTTTAAAATTATTATTTTTATTATAATGACCTTTAGACATCTTTTTAAATTATTATTGACATTATATATGATATGCTGCTTTATCATTCTTGTTCTTTTTTACGTACATTTTCGCCTAAATTCTCCTGCTGTTGCTCGTTTACAGGCACATATCCTTCTCCTGTCCATCGTTCATGAGGCGTTGACATCTGATGCTGCACATTCGAACTATTATTATCATTTGGTGGTACATTCGGCGGCACATTTGGTGGCACATTTGGTGGCACATTTGGTGGCACATTTGGTGGCACATTTGGTGGTGAATTTTGCGACGCATTTGGTGGCAAATGTGATGGTTCAATTATTTCTGCTGTGGTCTGAATCGTCCCCGGTCTTAAGTTTCCAATTATCATATCATAAAACACCGCAAAACTCACAAAAATGTACAACTCAACCAACGACATCCCCAAAATCCAAATTATAGACAAGAACAACGCACCGGGTAACGACACGATATCTGCAACTGGCATTGCCCGGTAAAGAACACTATATGGCAACACAGCAAGAAAAAGCCATCCCAAAAAAGATAATCCCAGAATAAAGAATTTTTTCTTATTACCTTGCATTATTCCCTTGCTTCTTTCTATACTTTCAATCACGCCTATGGTCGGTGAATCAGCAAGAAGAAAATATGCTTGACTATATCTAAGCGCTGCAATTATTGCCGGGATAAAACCAATCAGTATAAGTGGCACACCTATGAAAAGTGCACCTACACCTACACCCATACCACCTGTAGCAATAACAAAAAAGAAAAGCGATACAAAACCACCAAGTCCCCACAGCAGAATAAATAAGCCCATTAACACACTCAAACCAACTGCTTTGCCAAAATTTTCAAAACCAAAAAAAACTTGTTTTACTTGCGCTTCCTTGCTTCTGGCAATATTTAAAGAAAAAATCATAAGCCCCAAGAAAATTGGACCTGCGATAAGAATTGCATACAAAAATCTTATGTAAACGCTAGCTTCGCCAAACATCATCAAAATAAGTATTGCCGGAATCGTCAAGACAAAATTCGCAATCAAAAAAGTAAGAAATCCTGTTTTCCAATTCCCGGCAAGTCCTTCCCTAGCCAACATACGTATTGTAGAACAACGTTCATTTACAACAAAATATTCCATTAAACTGCTTCCTCTCAAATATCTTTTTATTATATAATTTTTGGAAAGCTTTTTCAATGGATTACTTGGCTTTTTGTTGTAAAAAAGGTAGAATAATTGAAATGGTAATTTTCAAATAATTTATGAGTAGATGGAGGAAATAGCTATGTTCAAAATATCTGCAAATCAAGTTGTTTTTAGTATGAGCAAAGACAATCCGCCGGTTTTGACGGTTCCGGCAGGCAGCCTTATCGAATTTGAAACCGCTGATGCACTCGATGGACAAATACAAACTGCAGAAGATCGCCTTGACAGCTTGGATTGGACAAGGATAAATCCTGCAACCGGTCCTGTTTTTGTCGAAGGCGCTTTACCCGGCGATATTTTGTCAGTAAAAATCGAAAAAATTGAAGTATCGGATTCCGGCGTTATGGTTGCAGGTAAAGGTATGGGCATTTCCGGTAGTGTGCTTGATGAAAGTCGCACTAAAATCATTCCAATAAAAGATGATTTCGCCATTTTTTCTGATAAAATCCGCATCCCGCTAAATAAGATGATAGGTGTTATAGGAACTGCACCGAGCGGTGAAGCTATCGGTTGTGGCGCGCCGGACTTACATGGCGGTAATATGGACTGCAAAGAAATAAAAGAGGGCGTGACTCTACTTTTACCTGTAAATGTTCCCGGTGCGCTCCTGGCGCTGGGCGATTTACACGCCGTGATGGCAGACGGTGAAATCTGTGTCACAGGTGTTGAAGTTTCAGGTAAAGTTACTGTAACTGTTGATGTATTAAAAAACCAAAGACTTCCGCTGCCTATGATTATTTCCGATACGCATGTCATGACTCTTGCTTCAGATGAAGATTTGGATAAAGCGGTGGACATGGCTGTTTTTAATATGCTTTCTTATTTGAAAGACACTTGCAAATTTGACGCACATGACGCAGCGATGCTTGTTTCACTTGTAGGTGAAGTTCGAATATGCCAGGTGGTTGATCCCAAGAAGACGGCACGTGTTGAAATCAGTAAAAAAATGATTGTTTTATGACCAAATTTCAAGTATAATTCCTATGAGACTTCCTCGTTTCGGGAATGGAGATAATGTATTATGAACGTACTGGTTACATCGGGCGGAACAATTGAAAAAATAGATAATGTAAGAAGTATATCGAACATGTCTACGGGCAAGCTGGGAAGCACAATCGCTGACTCGTTTTTAAGTACCCCAAAAATTGATAAGGTTTTTTATATTTGCACTAAAACTACGGTTTTACCTACATTCGAAAATGCGGAAATAATTTATGCAAACAGTGTAGCAGACCTTGAGGATGCAATAAGGGAGCTTCTTTCACACACTCAAATCGACATAATTATACATTGTATGGCAGTGAGCGATTATACGGTTAAGTCTGTTACCACTCTCTCTGCATTGCTCGAAAAATCTGCAAACAGCGAGAGCAGCGCAAACGAAAAAATCAACTTTGATTCAAACGCAAATACCGGTGGTAAAATCAGTTCCGAATTGGATGACATGGTGCTTCTTATGGAGCGTACCCCAAAAATTATTTCGCTTTTCCAAAAATTATCACCAAAGTCAACTCTTGTCGGATTTAAGCTGCTCGACAACGTGCCACTTGAAACGCTTATAGATAAAGGTTTTGGAGTTCTGACAAAAAATAAATGTAGTTTCGTGCTTGCAAACGATTTGAAAGATATCACTAAAGATGGCCATATCGGTTATCTTATAGATAAAGACAAAAACTTTACAAAATACAAAACTAAAGCTGAGATTGCCGACGCAATCGTATCAGCAACTATACAGTAAAAATCAAACTTAATCGCGCAGGATTTTTAAAGGCAAGCGAAGGAGGGAATATGAAGGAGATAGTACTAGGAGTAACCGGCAGCATTGCCGCATATAAAGCAGCTGAAATATCCAGTCAACTCGTAAAAAGCGGATTAAATGTAAACGTTATTATGACAGTGGCTGCGACTAAATTTGTTGCACCACTCACATTTCAGTCTTTAACTAAGAACAAGGTTTACGTTGATATGTTTGAAGAGATCGAACATCACGATATCCGGCATATTTCTCTTGCACAAAAAGCTGACTGTCTTGTCATCGCTCCTGCTACCGCAAACATCATAGGAAAAATTGCTTCCGGGATAGCTGATGATATGCTTTCGACAGTTGTTATGGCAACAAAAAACATACCTGTTATAATTTGCCCTGCCATGAACACTGCTATGTACGAAAACCCAATTACACAAGCTAATATCAAAAAGCTAAAAGAGCATGGCTATCAATTTGTGGATCCAAGAGAATCACTTCTTGCATGTGGCTCCCTAGGCAAAGGCGCTCTTGCAGATATTGACAAAATCGTTTCTGCAATCAAAGATGCTGTTAGTTAATAAATTATATGAAGTCAGTAGTTAGCCGAATTACACAGACCGTCGCTTTCAAAAAAACGACGGTCTTTTTAATACTTGATTAGTTTTAATAGTTTCACCAAAAAAGTGGTTCGCTATCTTTAATTAGCTTCTAATAAAGATTCTTAAATATTTGTCTTATCTCATCGTCCTCAAGGAAAACATAGTTGTTTACCAGAAGTCTTTGTTGGTTAGCAACGGTTGACGTTGTAAATGTTTCGATTTGGTCCTCAGTCATGCCATAATCTCGAAGTGGTTTTTTCACGATTAGCTTGTTAAGGAATTTGTCGAGTTCTCCGTATACATCACCATTCGGATCACAACCAAGGTATTTGGCGAATAATTCGGTCGCTTGTTTGATTTTTCCATCCGGTTTTTTCTTTTGATATAACTTAAATACTTCCGTAAAGAATTGATAATTTGCTTCGCCATGTGGCACATGGAACGCTCCACCTATAGAATATGAAAGTGCATGAACAGCGGCACAACCTGCATTTCCAAACGCAATACCACCATAACATGAGGCCAGCAAAGCTTCTTCCAGATGTTTATTTCTATACTCTTCGCCTGTTGCAACAATATTTTTGTAAATATCCATAATCATATCCATAGCAGCAAGCGAATACATTTCTGTAAACGGGGATGCCTTTGGAGATAAATATGATTCGATTGCATGAATAAGCGCATCAACTGAACTCGTTACAAACACCGAATAAGGAAGCCCTTTTAACGGCTCCGGAATTAAAATCGCAAAATCAGAGAAAGTCTGGTCAACTGCGATACCTTTTTTAGTACCGAGTGATTTTAGCTCTGTAATTGCTACATTTGTAACTTCACTGCCCGTTCCGCATGTTGTAGGAACACTTACAAGCTGCTTTATTTTCTTTGGTTCAACTGCGCCTGTGAAAATATCCGTTACATCGTCAGGTAAATCTAAAGCCAAAATTTTGCAGATATCGAGTATCGTTCCACCACCAAAAGCGATAATTCTGTCAAAATCCATTTTTTTCATGTCTTTTGCCATTGCGTTGATCATTTCATCACTCGGCTCTCCTGAACCGTATTTTTCTTGGAAAAGAATATTTGTATCAAGTCCAAGCGGTTTTATGTATGGTGTAAATAACCACTCATTTGTGACAAGTAAATCTCTCTTGCCAATTTTGAATTCTTCGTTAAATTTCTCAAAAGTGTCATAACGGAATATCTTTGGGACTAGTCTGAATGCTTGCATTTTATACCTCCTTAAAATACTTGTCTTTTTCTCGTATAGCGTTGTTGTTGCTCGCCTCACCTTCGCCTTGTGTATTTCGGATACACGTCGCTCGGTTCGTTTCGCACGCCTAGCTATCCAAGAAAAATCCTGCGTATTACTAAACTTGTTTAAAATTAAAATTTCACGTTAAATCGTTTTTCGAATTCTTCTTTTAGTTCATCTCTAAACGATGGGTGTGCGATTGCAATCAAGTTTCGTGCTCTTTGTTGCAATGTTTTTCCTTTCAAAGGTGCAATACCGTGTTCAGTTATGACATAATCAACATCATTTCTTGACGTTGTTACTGCCGCCCCGTGAGTGATATAAGGTGTAATTTTTGAAATCATACTTCCGTCTTTTTTAACTGTTACAGATGGCATTGCCATGATTGCCTTGCCAAGTCCGTCAGTTGACATCGCCGCACCTCTTACAAAGTCTACCTGTCCACCTACTCCGGAAAATTGTCTAATTCCAATGCTATCTGAAACAACCTGTCCCATGAAATCAACCTCAATGCATGAGTTGATGCAAACCAGCTTAGAATTTTGAGCAATTATAGCAGGATTGTTTGTATAATCTACAGTCCTAAGCTCAAGACCCGGATTGTTATCTACAAAATTATAAAGTCTTTTCGTTCCCATCAAAAATGTAACGATGATTTTTCCTTTGTTAATTGCTTTTTGCGAACAAGTTATTACCCCTGCCTCGACAAGATCAACAACTCCATCGGAAATCATTTCTGAGTGAACNCCAAGCTCTTTTTTATCTTTTAAGAATTGAAGCACCGCATCAGGAATCGCGCCGATTCCAAGCTGCAGTGTGGAACCATCTTCAACAAGTTCCGCACAGTTTTGTCCTATTGCCTTCTCGACATCGCCGATAGTCGGCAGCCCAAGTTCAGGCAGAGGAAACGATGTTTCAACAAATTTATCTATTTCGCTGACATGCAAAAAAGTATCACCAAAAACTACCGGAACTTGATCATTAACTTCAGCCAAAACAATCTTAGCAGACTTTGCACCTTGTATTGAATAGTCAGAAGCAACTCCGATACTACAGTAGCCATGCTCATTTGGAGGAGAAACCATGACCATAAAAACGTCAACTTCCAATATACCTTTTCTAAAAAGCGAAGGAACTTCATGGAAAAATGCCGGCGTAACGTGTCCATGACCTTGCACTAATGACTCTCTTGTTGTTGGGCTAATAAAAATACCATTAAATGTGAAATTATCCTTGTACTCCGGTTTTGAATATTCACCTTTATTTAAAGTAACCATATGGCAAATCTCAACACCGCGATATGCTGACGCATTTTTCACCATAGCCTCAACTAATCGAACCGGCTCTGCAGCTGCATGAGCAAAAACGACTCTGTTTCCTGATTTTATCAACTTGACCGCTTCATCAGCCGTACATTTTCGGCTTTCATAAACTTTTTTCCAGTCCACGTATTTACCTCCATTTCCACAATCGATTAAATAATTTTTTCAATACTATCGGATATCTTTGTGATATCAGACTCTTCCCGCATCTTCAGTATGCCATTTTTAGTGGTATATTGTTCATATGATGCACAGCAATTTGTGCAACCACCAATTACTAAAATGACATCGTAATTTACATTTTCTTTTACATGCTCAAAATCGACTCTATCGATAAAAAGTGACTTGAGCTTTTCAAGTGCTTCCCTCCGCTTATATCTCGGATTACAGCCACCACAATACTTGACACCGCAATACAAAGGGGTATTATCTTTCATCTTGACAAATTTTCCTTTTTAGTTACATAATGCCGCCGAACAATACGCCGGCGGCATTATCAAATTACTTTATTTTATTCCGGCCAAATCTTTAGCTAGTTGTTTTTTGCTCTCAAGGTTGCCTTGACGAGAAATCATAATTCTTTGTGCTTGTGGAGGACCTGCTCCATGCATAGACTCTGTCCTATATCCAACCGCCGAAGAACCAAGACAAATGTTCTCAAGGAATCTCAAAACTCTTGCTCTATCTTTAGTTGAGCCTACTTTGGTTCCTACAAGGTATTTGTTACAAACATCGCCAATAGTTTCGCCGTTTGAGCCCACTACCAAGTTTGAATTGAAATCTTTTTCTGAAGGAAGTGTAACCATAAGTCCACCCGCAATATCTTCAGCAAGCCTTACGATTTCATATGGGAATCTTGTAACGTTTTGCTTACAAATATTTGCAAGCAGAAGGTCAATTTGATAAACTCCCGATGCTGTCGGATATCCTTCTGACGAACATGCGATACCGCAACAATACATAGTTTCATTTAAGTGCATCATTTCAATAAGCTTGTCTTTGATATGTGAAACTTTGCTAGTACCGTTGTAATCAGCCGCAAGTGCAGCAGCACCGATGACAACATCACCAACACCTACTTTGCATCCGCCGTATGATTGTCTATGGTATCCTGCAAATCTTTCAACAAGCATTCCGGAGAATTCAACTTCTCCGTCCATATAAATGTTTTCATTTGGAACAAATACGTTATCAAATACTACAAGCGCTTCTTGACCGCCATATTTTTTGTTTCCAAGATCTACGTCTGCATTTGGCTCCAGTTTTCTTGTATCACTTGCTTGTCTACCGTATATCATGAAAAGCCCCTCAGCATCTGCAGGCACTGAAAATGAAATTGCAAAGTCTTTATCGTCCGGTCCCATTGCAACCGTCGGCATAACTAAATGTACATGTGAGTTTACTGAACCCGTTTGATGCGCTTTTACTCCGCGTACAACGATTCCGTCAGGTCTTCTTTCAGAAACATGTACATATACGTCTTTGTCCGGCTGTTGATGTGGAGGAAGACTTCTGTCACCTTTCGTATCAGTCATAGCGCCATCAACTGTTAAATCATTTTCTTGAACATATTTCATAAACTTTGTGAAATTTTCATTGTATTTTGTTCCATGTTTTTGGTCAATTTCATAGGTCGTAGAAAACACAGCGTTCATTGCATCCATACCTACGCATCTTTGGAAACAAGAAGCCGTTTTTTGTCCTAAAAGACGTTGCATTTTCACTTTCTTTACTAAATCATCTGAGCTCTGGTGCAAATGTGTAAACCTGTTAATAGTTTTGCCGCTAAAGCTTGATTTTGCTGTGCCTAAGTCTGAATATTCCGGGTCATGCGCAAGGTCATACGTTAAACCTACACATTCTATTGAAGGTCTAATCATTGGATGATCCACCCAATTTTCAATCTTTTCACCAAACATATACACACGCGTGTTCATCGTCCTTAAACTCTCAATATATTGAGCACCTGTCATTAACATAATAAACTTTCTCCTTCTTCATTTTAAATTTATAGTTACTACTTATTTATTCAACATTTTTTTTGCTTCTTCATACAATTCATCACTCACTGATGTATCTAAAATAACATCCGAAACATCGTCACAATGTTGCATAATAATTTCTTTTACGACATTTTGTATCGTCATTTGCGCTCCGGGGCATGACGCACAAGCGCCGGTCATTCTTATTCTCGCCACGTTATCTTCAAAACCAACAAGTTGCGCTCCACCAAAGTGTTCCGACAAAACTGGATTCACATGTTCTTCTAGAATTTTTTGTATTTGTTCACTCATTTTGTACCTCCTATTTTTCTTTTTTGTAAAGCGCACATGCACTCTTCGTAAAGTATAGTATACATGTCATAATCTCAAGTTTCAAGTTTTTTGTCAATATAAACTTCACATAAAAAACAATTCAAAAATTGAAAATATTATGTTAAACTATCTATAGGAATTTTTAAGCAGTTTCTTGCTTTCGTGTAACAGTTTTTTACTTTTATCAGACAGCAAAATATCAGGTGAAATGACGGTGAATTAAATGAAAAAATGTTATATAATAACGGCTTATTTTGAGGGCAACCTTTCAAAATTTATATCGCAACCTCTACTAAACGAACCTTCCACTTTTATAATATGTGCTGATGGCGGATATGAGCTCGCACTGTCCTGCGGTATCGTTCCGAATCTTGTTATTGGTGATGCTGACTCCGGTGCTATGACGCCCGATGCTCCAACTGCACAGTGCACTAACGCCTCTCAAAAACTTGCTACCACAGAATTTGTGCGCATCAAAAAAGAAAAAGACGAATCTGATACATTTGTAGCTGTGCAACACGCCGCAAATGCAGGCTTTGATTATATTGACATCATAGGCGGAATTGGCGGTAGGCTTGACCACACAATATCCAACATCCAAACTTTAGCGCATTTTTCCTCACGCACAAAAAAAATTACGATGGCAGACGAAACTAATTTTGTTACCATCGTTGAAAATTCAAGTATAACTTTGTCCAAAAAAGAAAATTGGTCCATTTCGTTGTTTTCTTTTTCCGACGTATGTAGCGGTGTAAATACCACAGGATTATATTATCCGCTTGAAAATGCAACTTTAAGAAACGCCTATCCGCTTGGGCTCAGCAATGAATTCACAGATGATGAAGCAACTATCGAAGTCAAACAAGGCAAATTGCTTGTTTTAATGTCGAAAATCTAGTTTTAGGATTTCTGAAACGATTTGCTCCACATCTTTATCTTCACCCTCAATTACGACGTCTGCATATTTTTCATATAGAGGAATTCTTTCTTTGTAAAGACCCTCTAAAGTTTGTCCGGCTTCCAAAATAATTCCTCGAGTTTTAATATTCGCAAGCCTGCTTTTTATCGTTTCAAAAGATAATTGAATATAAACAATCAAGCCTTGCTCGCGAAAGTTTGCCATCGCACTTTGGTAGTACACAGCGCTGCCTCCGGTCGCAATAACACAATTATCTTCTCGGAATTCCGTCAGTACCTCTTCCTCAACTTTTTTGAAATATTCAATCCCACGATTGTCAATGATGTTTTGCAATAATTCACACTCGCGTTCTTGTATAAGGATGTCTGTATCGACAAAATTTTTCCCTGCGGTTTTTGCAAGGACAACACCTATGGTGCTTTTCCCACATCCGGGCATGCCGATTAATGTGATGTTGTTTTTCATGTGCTCGCACCCTCTCTGCTTAAATAAAAGAAGCAGGATAAGAAAATACCCTGCTTCCGCTATGAAACATATAAAATAATTGCGTTATTGTTCTTCGCTATCCGCAGCTTCTTCCACAGCTTTTTCTTTTTCAATTTCCTCTGCCGCTTCTTCAACTTCTTCAGTCACAGCTTCAATTTCCTCTGCCGCTTCTTCAACTTCTTCAGTCACAGCTTCAGCTTCCTCTGCCGCTTCTT
>JGI20163J15578_10000284_pt1 | contig 20959 bp, 19 predicted proteins | sample TergutCu122P1_FD_15578 | JGI IMG/M metagenome (IMG submission 15578)
ACACTATTTGGATTTGGTCTATTTGGACTAGCAGCTACTACCACAACTCTAGTTAAAGCAAAGAAAAAAGAAGAAGACATTCCTACCTTTGTAGTAACAGGAGATGATGGCAAGGAGCGCTAAATAAAGTTATAACTGTGAAGGAATATAACCTCCTTCTCGGATAAGTACCGAAAAGTAAATCAATAAGTAACAACAGGAGATGCATTGGAAGTTCTGATGCATCTCTTGTTTTAGTTAAAATATGCTTGACATATAATGAGTCACATGATATCGTTATGATATCAAAAATTATAAAAGAGAATGATACGATAACCATGTTAATGAGTTATTCGTAACATTTGAATTAAAGAGGCGTAGTTGAATTTATATTAATGAGGAGGTATTATTAATGAAGCAGGATAAGTTTGTAGAAAAGAACTTAAAACCCATTAGCGGATATGTTATGTTATTTGTAATAATCTTTGGCACTCTTTTGTCAATTGGACTTTTGTTATATAGCATATTTATGATTAATTTAGGCCTAAGTACAAATGGTATAGCTTTTATGACCATGAGTATTTTAGGGTTGATAACCTTTCTTTTTATTACAAGAGGGTTAAAAATCAATAGACCTATGAGGCCAGGGTGTTTACAGTATTTGGAGCCTACCACGGCACAGTCAAAACGGCAGGGTTTTATTTTGTTAATCCATTTAGTGTTTCTTTTGCTCCTGGATTTGATGAACCGCAAATGGATGCGGATAAAAGCGCAACTGAGCGTTTTGTCTATGGTAAATCTCTTTCGGCGTTTGGAGGGTCTAATACTATTTCTTTAAAATCTAATGCTTGTGATAATGGCATTCAAAAAGTTAACGATGTTCTAGGTAACCCTATTAACATCGGGGCCGTAGTTATTTGGTATGTTGATAACCCCACAAAAGCAGTTTTTGCTGTTGAAAATTATAAGGAATACATTGGTATTCAAAGTGATTCAGCAGTTCGTAATGTTGCTCGTCTTTACCCATATGATATATTTGATGAAGATGCTATTAATTCTGGAGCAGCAGAAAAAACTCTTAGGGGAAGTTCTTCGGAAATTGCTGAGACTATGAAAAGCGAGCTCCAAAAAAGAGTTGAAGGAGCTGGCTTAGTAATTGAGGAGGTGCGTATTACTCATTTGGCTTATGCTGAGGAAATTGCTGCAGCTATGCTTCAAAGACAACAAGCGGAAGCAATTCTAGCGGCAAAAAGAAAGATTGTAGATGGTGCTGTAGGTATGGCCAAGATGGCTGTGGAGAAATTAGGAGAAGATGATGTTATTTTCCTTGATGTTGAGCGGAAGGCAGCCATGGTTTCCAATCTCTTAGTAGTTCTTTGTGGAAATCGTGATGCACAGCCAATAGTAAACAGTGGTACAATCCATTAAGAGATACCACAGTGAGAGATGACGCCAAGGCATACTTGAGTAGAGAGCTGATGCAATGAATATTACTTCCTAATACAAAGGGGGTTTACAATGGACTTGGATAAGAAAGAAGAAAAGTTAAGAAAACGACTTGAAAGAATTGAGGAGTTGGAAAGAGAAATAAACCAGCGTGAAAAAGCACTTCGAGTTAAAGAAAATGCTAAGAAGCAGGTACTGCTTAGGTTGGCTCCTACTTTGTGGAGTCAGGTAGCAGCCTGGGCTGATGACGATTTCAGATCTATTAATGGGCAGATAGAGTATATATTAAGTTCTGCTGTGCAAAAGCGATTTAAAGATAAATAGAATTATTTTGATGGCTTTATAAAGGAGGGAAAATATGGTTGATTATTCAGAAAAAAAGGGGAAATTATATCACATACAAGTAGGCCCTGGAGATGTAGGTAAGTATGTTATTATGCCAGGAGATCCAAAGAGATGCAAGTTAATAGCTAACTATCTTGATAACCCAAAATTAATTGCTGATAGCCGTGAGTATGTCACATATACAGGCACTTTAGAAGGGGAAATGGTTAGCGTTACATCTAGTGGAATCGGTGGTCCATCAGCAGCTATTGCTGTTGAAGAGCTTGTAATGTGTGGAGCGGATACTTTTGTAAGGGTTGGTACAAGCGGCGGCATTGATTTGGATGTAAAAAGTGGCGATCTTGTAATTGCCACAGGGGCTATTCGGATGGAAGGAACTACTAGGGAGTATGCTCCTATTGAATTTCCAGCTGTTGCTAACCTAGATGTTACCAACGCATTGGTACGAGGAACTAAAAAACTAGGTGTTGATTTTCATGTTGGAGTTGTTCAATGTAAAGACTCATTTTATGGACAACATTCTCCAGACACTAAACCTGTTAGCTATGAATTAGAAAATAAATGGGAAGCTTGGTGTAGACTTGGAACTAAAGCTTCAGAAATGGAATCGGCAGCATTATTTATTGTTGCTAGTTATTTGAAAGTAAGAGCAGGCTCTGTATTTTTGGTTGTTGCAAATCAAGAAAGAGCTAAAAGAAATATGGAGAACCCAATTGTTCACGACACTGATATGGCAATACGAGCGGCCATTGAAGGAGTTAGAGAGCTTATAATTGAAGATAGAAAATCATAAGATCCGATGATTATGAAGTAGAGACAGCAATTTGTTACTAAGATAGCCTATTATTAATCCAGTTACCAAACCTGATATTATCAGCACTGGAAGATAGTAGGCTATTTCCAATGTATTAACTATTAATATAGCTAATCCTAGCTGAGCAATGTTGTGAGTAACGCCGCCTAAAGCGCTGACTCCCATTACGCTAAACTTATTGGTTCTTTTCAACAAAGCCATTATAAAAAGGCTTAATAATCCACCTGCCAAACCATACCAGACACTAAACATATTTCCTAATAGAAAGCCCATGAGAATAATTCTAGCCACCGAAATAAGCAAAGCTTCTTTTGCTGATAATTTATATAATGCTATAACAATTACCAAATTAGGAAGGCCCAACTTTACTCCTGGAACTCCAAAGGTAATTGGAATTAATGATTCCAGATAACTTAGTATTAATGCAAGTGCTGTAAGAACACCAAAATGTGCAACCTTAATTTTCATAAATTATTGGACTCCTTCTCGGGTTTACATGGAAGTAGTGTATCTACTTTACTTAATCACCAGTTATTGATATAACAACTCGATTGGGAAGACAAATAATGGTTTCGCCTATTTGGCTGATGTCTTCATGATTAACACATATTTGATTAAGACAATCGGCTATAATTACCGAAGCTTTTCCATCTTTAATGAGTAACAAATTCGTTCCATTGACATTTATACTGTGCTCAGAATCCAAGGGCCATTCCCCGTAATGCTCCCCGTTTACTGTTGCGATAACATAGTAAGCCTCACCTCTATTTATAATCAAAAAAGTAATGAATAATACTAAAGCTACTAAGAATATGATTAATATTAGCTTTTTATCGTTTTTTATCATATGAATCCTTTTAATCCTTCCTTGTAAGTGATAATATATAATAGATAAGTATATCATACTTATTACTTATTTGCAGTTATGTTAATCATAAGAGAACAACAATTAGTGATATATTGATTGCTAAGTAGTAGCATTTTGGGTATTATTAAGATGTGTCAGTTAATCTAAGACCAATATGGCTTAGGATCACTGAGATATACTTGAATGGGAGGGTCCTATGAGTAAAGCGGATTTGATTTTTATTGATATGTGCCGTGATATCATTGATAATGGCACTGATACAAGAGGCGAAAAAGTGCGGCCTGTATGGGATGATGGTAGTTTTGCATATACAATCAAGAAATTTGGAGTTGTAAATCGCTATGATTTATCTAAAGAATTTCCTGCTTTAACCCTGCGCAGAACCCCTATAAAAAGCTGTGTAGATGAGGTGCTATGGATTTGGCAAAAGAAATCAAACAATGTTAATGAACTAGGTAGTCGTATCTGGGATAGCTGGGCTGACGAAAATGGTTCAATTGGAAAAGCATATGGGTATCAGTTAAAAGTTCCTCATTCTTACAAAGAAGGAATGATGGATCAGGTGGATAGAGTTATTTATGATTTAAAAAACAACCCTTACAGCCGCCGAATTATGACAAATATATATGTTCATCAAGACCTCCACGAAATGCATCTATATCCTTGTGCCTATAGCATGACATTTAATGTAACGAAGAATATTAGTAATGACAGATTGGTTCTAAACGGTATATTAAATCAACGCTCTCAAGATGTGTTAGCTGCAAACAGTTGGAATGTATGCCAATATGCAACTCTTATCCACATGTTGGCCCAAGTATGTCATATGGAGGTTGGCGAATTTGTCCATGTAATAGCTGATGCTCATATTTACGATAGACATATTCCAATGGTGGAAGAGCTAATTACCAGAGAGCCTTTGCCAGCTCCTACATTTTGGTTGAATCCAGATGTAAAAGATTTTTATGATTTTACTACTGATGACATTAGATTGGATGATTATCAGACTCATCCACAAATAAAAAATATCCCTATAGCAGTGTGATTGAAAGTGGAGAATTTTATGAAAGCATTAATTGTGGCACATTCCTTAAATAATGTAATAGGTTGTAATGGGATTATTCCTTGGAAAATCAAGGGAGAGCAACTTCGGTTTAAGCACTTAACTCAAGGTAAAACTATTATCATGGGCAGAAGAACATTTGAAGAAATTGGCAAGCCTTTGCCAAATCGCAAGACTATTCTAATCTCATCTACATTGTCTTATTCGGAACAAAATTGTGTAACTGTTGCCGATATGAATTATGCTTTAGAGTTATGCAAAGATGAAGAGGTATATGTGTCGGGTGGTGCTTCTTTATACCAAGAGGCCATTGACTTTGTGGATAAAATGTATATTACAGTTATTCAAAAAGAGTATGAAGGGGATACATTTTTCCCAGAAGTAGATTGGACACTTTTTGACAAAACTTATGAAAAATATGTGGATGGAGAGATACCTTACATTGAGTACACATATGAAAGAAAAAAATAGATAAGATTATGGAGGTTTCAAATTGGATACGTATACAACTTTTGCTTCCGTATATGATGAGTTTATGGATAATGTTCCCTATGACGAATGGAGTAAAAGAATCCACACTCTACTAAAGGAACACAATATCAATGATGGTCTGGTCTTAGACTTAGGCTGTGGTACAGGTACAATGACTGAGAAGTTGGCTTCTTTTGGTTATGACATGATTGGAGTGGACAATTCAGTTGAGATGCTTAATGTTGCCCAGGAAAAAAAGAAAAAATCAAACCACGATATCTTGTATTTGCATCAAGATATGACTGAGTTAGAGCTTTATGGCACAGTAAGGGCGGTGGTTTGCGTGTGTGATAGTATAAATTATATATTGAAGAAATCAGACCTTGTTCAAGTATTTTCTCTAGTTAATAATTACTTGGACCCAGGTGGGTTGTTTATTTTTGATTTTAATACCGAGCACAAATACGAAAATGTCATTGGGAATAGAACAATTGCTGAGAACCGGAATAATAAAAGTTTTATTTGGGATAATTACTACCATAAATATAAAAGACTAAATGAAATGGAGTTGACCTTGTTTATCCGAAATGATAAAGATTTATTCACTAGGTCAACAGAACTTCACTATCAAAAAGCTTACACCTTAGCTGATATGAAGCAAGCAATAGATAAGTCTGGACTTAAGTATCTTAGCTCATATGATGGATATTTGGACATGTGTGTCATGGAAAGAAATGAACGGATTTTGGTTGTAGCTAAAGAAGTGCAAAAGCAAAAAACAATAGATAATGCATTGATTAATAATAATAATAATAATAATAATAATAATAATAATAATAATAATGATGACAATGGAGGACAAAATGGTGTCTGATTATATAGTTAGAGCAATGGCTGGTAATGCTCAAATAAGGGCTTTTGGTGCTGTTACCACAGATTTAGTTGAAAAGGCAAGAAAAAGGCACCATACAAGTCCTGTGGCAACAGCAGCTTTAGGCCGATTACTTACTGCTGGAGCAATGATGGGAAGTATGATGAAGAATCCCACAGATGTATTGACATTGCAGGTTAAAGGTACGGGAGATATTGGCGGCATTACTGTAACTGCTGATAGCCAAGGAGATGTAAAAGGTTATGTTAACAATCCCAATGTAATAATCCCTCCTAAAAATGGAAAGTTAGATGTGGGAGGTGCTGTAGGAGAGGGCTTAATAAGCATTATAAAGGATATGGGATTAAAAGAACCTTATTCAGGTCAAACAGTCTTACAAACAGGTGAAATAGCAGAAGATCTAACTTATTATTTTGCCAGTTCAGAGCAGATTCCATCTTCTGTAGGCTTGGGAGTATTAATGACTAAGGATAATCGGGTAAAGTTTGCAGGGGGGTTCATTATTCAAGTTATGCCCTTTATTGATGAAAAGAATTTAATTCAACTGGAAAATAACATTAAGAATATTGATTCAGTTACCTCAATGTTGAACAAAGGACTAAGTGCTGAGGATATCCTTAAGGAAGTTCTATATGGCATGGATGTGGAGATTACTGATACATTGCCTACTAGGTTCTATTGCAATTGCTCTAAAGAACGAATTGAAAAAGCTATTATTAGTGCCGGAAAAGAGGAGATTAAGGCTATGATAGATGATGGCGAAACAGTAGAAGTTATGTGCCATTTTTGTAATACGGCTTATCATTATACAGTGGAGGAATTAACAAAGATTTTAGAGGGATTATAACCGAGAATGAGATGGCCCTCTCCTCTAAGCGGTAGCGTAGGGTTGTGGGCAACAAATTTCACTCGAGAGGGGTACAATCTCCCTCTCAGATATAGAACGCCTCGGTTGGATGGTACCCTAAAGGACATAGCCGACGTTTTGGAGATGAACATGTTAAGGTCGCTGACGCGAATCTGGCCCAAGTTCGCAAGGGGGCCCTTGATTGGAAATAGAAAGACGTATATGAAACGTAAAAAAAAGGAGAAAGCTCATGAATTACGGATTTGTTAAAGTGGCAGCAATTACTACTGATATAAAAATTGCAAATGTAGAATACAATACCCGCAAAATAAACGAAGCCATTGAAACTGCATCGAATAATGGAGCAAAGATTATGGTTTTTCCTGAACTATGCATTACAGGATACACTTGTGGTGATTTGTTTGCTCAAGATCTTTTGATTGAACAGGCAAAAGCTGCTCTTAAGGGAATTAGTGATTTTACCCGTAATATTGACGCTTTAGTATTTGTGGGGTTGCCCTTTGAAGATAATGGTAAGCTATACAATGTGGTGGCAGCAATTAATAAAGGAAATTTACTAGGTCTTACAACAAAGACGTACTTGCCTAATTACGGCGGATTTTATGAAATGAGGCAGTTTGNTCCAGGGCCAGATAAAGTTANGTTAATTGATTTTTGGGGCCAGCAGATTCCNTTTGGTCCTAACATACTNTTCCAGTCNAATGAAATGGATGAACTGGTAGTGGCNGTGGAAGTNTGCGAAGATTTGTGGGCACCAATACCAACGGGAGNTAGTGCTGCTTTAGAAGGGGCAACACTTATTGTTAATTTATCTGCTAGCAATGATGTTGCTGGGAAGTATGAAATTCGCCGAAATGTAGTGAAAGCTCATTCATACCGTTTATTATCAGGATATATATTTGCCAACTCAGGACAAGGCGAATCTACTACTGATGTAGCCTTTGGAGGGCATAATTTAATTGTAGAAAACGGGGAGATAATTTCAGAAGCAAAAGATTATGAAAACGGTATCTTGTATGGAGATTTAGATATTAAGCGAATAATAGGAGAACGAAGAAAAAATACCACATTCCGTTTAAAAGATGAGTTTGAATTAAAGCGAATTCCCTTCGACGTAGATTTAAAATCTAATAGTATTGATAGAGTATTTTCTAAAACCCCATTTGTTCCAGATGATCCAGGGGAACTAGCTTCTCATTGCCAGGAAATCCTACAGGTACAGGCTTTAGGTTTGAAGAAGCGTTTGGAGCACACCAATGCAAAAGGTGTAGTTATAGGTATTTCAGGGGGATTAGATTCCACCTTAGCTTTATTGGTGGCTAATAGAACTTTCGAGATTATGGGCAGAAATAAAGATGAAATTGCTGCTGTTATAATGCCAGGTTTTGGTACCACTAAACGTACTTACCATAATGCTATTTCGTTGTCTAAGTTACTGGGAGTGAAAATATTGGAAATCCCTATTAAAGAAGCAGTGCTACTAAATTTTAAAGATATAAATCATGACATAGAAGTTCACGATATAACCTATGAAAATGCTCAAGCAAGGCACCGAACTTTGCTTCTAATGAATTTGGCCAATAAAACTAATCGATTAGTAATAGGTACTGGGAACATGTCAGAACTGGCATTAGGATGGGCAACATATAGTGGAGATCATATGTCAATGTATAACGTTAATGTGTCGGTACCTAAAACAATAGTAAGGCACTTAATAGGTTATGAAGGAGATAGGCTAGGCAAAGAGGGTGCAAATAGTGATTTGAGTGCTCAAGAATTGCAGAAAGTGCTGGAAGATATCATTGATACTCCAATTAGTCCTGAACTACTTCCGTCATTAGATGGAGAAACCGCCCAAAAAACTGAGGATCTTGTTGGACCTTATATACTCCATGATTATTTCTTGTATTATATGTTAAGGTACAATTACCCTCCCAAGAAAATATATCGAATTGCTGTAGATTCTTTTGAAGGAGATTATGACGCAGAAACCATTTTAAAATGGTTGAAAGTGTTTTATCAAAGATTTTTTAGCCAGCAGTTTAAACGCTCTTGCCTACCAGATGGACCAAAGGTGGGAGAGGTGGCAATGTCACCACGAGGAGATTTAAGGATGCCAAGTGATGCTTGTGCCAATCTATGGTTGAAGGATTTAGATGATATGTTATAGAAGATGTTTTTGTAACCATTTTGCCACACCGTCATTATCGTTGGTGTCGCATATGTAATCAGCTACGGCCTTTACTTCTGCAATGGCGTTTTCCATAGCAACGCCTACACCACAATCACGAATCATTTCAATGTCACTATAATCGTCACCAAAGGCAATGACGTCTTTAATTGGAATATTCATGTGGTTTGCTAAAGCTTTTACACCATTAAATTTATTTGCCAATTTATCTGTAAAACAAAACCAATTTTCACCAGCAAAAGGGACTACTCTTACAGTAGGGAAAGTTGATGGGATGGCGTCTATAATGTGGCTGTCAAGTCCATGAATTTCAGCCGCAATTTTATATGAATCTCCTTTAAGTCCTTTGGTAAAGTCAGTTTCGTAGACAGGAAGGTAATCTGTCCAGTTAGGATCATTTTCATCTACCGGTTGATTAACCAAATGTCCCACATCAGTGTCTGCGGTGATAAATCCAACCTGAGATTGTTCTAAGCATAATTGTAGCAATTTATTGGTAATATCTTGATTCACTGCCGCCCGATATATAACGGTTTCACCAATGCGAGCTAGAGAGCCGCTACTAGATATTATTGCAAAAGGACTTACCTGTTTTGCAAACCCCATACATGACATTTCTGAACGAGCACTGGCAAATGCTAGTAAAATTCCCTCTTTAGAACAGGCACTAAATATTTGTTTTGTAAAATCAGAAATGGTTTTATCAGAGCGAAGTAATGTTTTGTCAAGGTCTGTAACAATCATCTTTATATTCATGGGATCTCCTTTAGATTTACCTTTGTATTTCCATAGTTTTATTATATCAGAAACCAATATCATTTGTAACGTACATTTATGGCTGTGGTATACTTGTTGTCCAAGATACAAAGTGATAATAACGCAGAAATATCACGTAATAGCCCCTGGAGTGGTTTGCATATTGCTTGTTATCCCAAAGATAAACCCATGTAAAAAGACGATTAGGGGTAAGGAATAAAAAAGTAACATTTATCGATAAATAATGAATGCTAAATATGATAAAGTATGTTAGAATTATTGGAGAATAAGTTATTAACCCTAAAAGACGTAGACGTAATAAGCATTAGCCTATTAGGGAAATATAAAAACACATTATACAGAGAAAGGAATTAAAAAACTATGAACAACATACCTAAGTTAAAAATCGGAATTGTAGCAGTAAGTAGAGATTGTTTTCCCGAAAGTTTGTCAGTAAACCGCAGAAAAGCACTAGTGGAGGCTTACACAAAAAAATATGGTGCTGATGAAATTTATGAGTGTCCTATCTGTATTGTAGAAAGCGAAATTCATATGGTTGAAGCCCTTGAAGATGTTAAGAAGGCCGGTTGTAATGCTTTAGTTGTTTATCTTGGTAATTTTGGGCCAGAGATAGCAGAAACTTTGTTGGCCAAGTATTTTGAAGGACCAAAAATGTTTATTGCAGCTTCGGAAGAAGCTACAGATACTTTGATTCAAGGTCGTGGTGATGCATATTGTGGCATGCTAAATGCTAGCTATAATCTAAAGCTTAGAAATATTAAGGCTTATATTCCTGAATTTCCAGTAGGCACAGCAGAAGAATGTGCTGATATGATTTATGAGTTTGCACCTATCGCAAGAGCTATCTATGGATTATCAAACTTAAAGATTATTAGTTTTGGGCCACGTCCACAAAACTTTTTAGCGTGTAATGCTCCTATTAAGCATTTATATAATTTAGGAGTAGAAATACAAGAAAATTCCGAATTGGATTTATTTGAGTCTTTTAAAAACCATGAAGGGGATGAAAGGATTCCAGCTGTTGTAAAAGAAATGGAAGAAGAGCTTGGACCTGAAGGAAACACTCGACCTGAAATTCTCCCAAAACTAGCTCAGTATGAGATTACCTTACTTGATTGGATTGAAAATAATAAAGGCTATCGCAAGTTTGTAACTTTAACTTCAAAGTGTTGGCCAGCCTTCCAAACCCAGTTTGGTTTTGTTCCATGTTACGTAAACAGCCGTCTAGTTAAGCAAGGTGTACCAGTATCTTGTGAAGTAGACATTTATGGAACACTTAGTGAGTGGATTGGGCTAGCTATAAGTAAGGATGTAGTTACTTTATTGGATATTAACAACACTGTTCCAGCAGACATGTACGAAAGTGGGGTAAAAGGTAAGTTTGACTATAGACACAACGAAACATTTATGGGATTCCACTGCGGCAATACTCCATCTTGTAAGTTAGTAGATTACAAATTGAAGTATCAGCTGATTATGGCAAGAGCATTACCTATTGAAGTAACTCAAGGAACTTTAGAGGGAGACATTATTCCTGGAGATATTACATTCTACCGCCTACAAAGTACAGCTGATGGCATTTTACGGGCATATATTGCACAAGGAGAGGTGCTACCTGTAACTACACATTCATTTGGAGGTATTGGTGTATTTGCTATTTCTGAGATGGATAGATTCTATCGCCATGTGTTAATAGAAGGAGGCTATCCACACCACGGAGCAGTTACCTTTGGACACTTTGGCAAGGCGTTATTTGAAGTATTTAAGTATATGGGCGTTCCAGTAGAAGAGATTGGATACAACCAACCAGCAGGAGTTCGTTATCCGTCAGAAAACCCTTGGAAGTAACGAAGAATTATTTGCTAAGTATATTTTCCTAAATGACTTCCTAATAGGGAAGGTTTTAGAACATTTAAGATGGTTTTACAAAACTATCGAGGATGAGATTCCAGCTTACCATTAGCTCGAATCCCATCCTCTTAGCCTTGTTATGAGAATTTCAATTTGCTTGATAGGCAATTCCAAAGGAATTTCCTATCAAGTAAAAATATCGTCTTGGCTGACGATTTTCGCCTAAGTACAACCAGGCGTACTTGAATTATTTAAAAGGAGGAAGGGCAATTCCTCACGGCATATACCGTGTTTCTTTGCCCGATGAATGACATGAAGCTATTCAAACAACTATTCTTTATTGCAGTAGGAACCATAATTGTTGGATTTGGTACCATTAATTTTGCTGTGCCAGCAGGTTTAGCCAGTGGAGGAGTTACAGGAGCTACACTGATATTGTTTCATCAGTTTGGTATTGCCACAGGTCTTAGTAATTTGCTTATTAATATACCATTGTTGCTTATTTACTATCGTTTTTCTGGCAAGCGGGTGTTTCTGCTAACAATATACGGAATCTTTGCATTGTCTGCATCACTAAGCTTTTTCGAATTTTTGGGACCCTTATTACCAGATTTGGGAGATGATATTATGCTTTCGGCAATTGGATTTGGCATTTCTTCTGGGATTGGGTTCGGGTTGATTATTCAAAAAGAAGGCACCACGGGTGGTGCAATTATTGTGGCAAAATTACTTAAGGATTTATACAATGTACCAATAACCAAAAGCTTCCTTGTGTTTGACGCAGTAGTTATTATTGCTTCGCTATTTATGTTTGTGGAACCTAGAGATGGCATATACTCTTTAATCGCTCTTTACATTGCTGTTATGGCTATGCAAAAATTCCAAGAAGGGTTTATTGTCGGTTACAAAGTAATGATCTTTTCTGACCATTATGAAAAGATCTCTGAGTATATCCAAACAACCTTGAATCGTGGAGTTACACTTATGCATGGAACAGGAGGGTATTCCAAAACAGAAAAGCAAGTTATATTAACTATTATTGACAGAAAGCAGATTATGAGCCTTAAAAAGGGTGTTAATGAAATAGACCCCAATAGTTTTGTAAGTATTAGCCATACATATGAAACTTTAGGGGAAGGATTTACATTTGAACGAAATGTCAAAGAGAATTGACTATGAAAATAGTTTTTAAATTTGTACACATATATTGATAGAAATTGTGTTACAATATAGGATGAATGTAAAATGACCTGGCCACAGTGTATTAATCATTATGTCGACAAAGATGTCCCCTGCTTCAAGTGTGTAAGCGGATTCCGCATATCCCGTCATTTTTTTGAACGGAGTAAGAGAATTGCCCCAGCATAGGTTGGGAGAAAGGGATAATCCAACCTCCTCTTTTTTAGGCTAAATGAGGATAGCTGGATTATACGTGAAATTGTGTCTGTAGCAACAAGTAATAATGCATTACGAAGAAGGAATATTGATCGTGTATTAGCGCCAGCTGATAAGGGATTAACTGCGGATGAAGTTAGTAGACGAATTCGGGGTGGCTGGACTAATGCTCCAGTAGAGCCTGCCACTAAAAGCACTAAACAAATCTTTAGAGGTCATCTCTTTACTTATTTCAATTTAATATTTTTTCTTTTAGGAGCTAGCTTAGTAATAGTTGGACAGTTTGCTGAGTTGGGTTTTATGATAGTCATTGCCACAAATATTGTAACAGGTATTGTGCAGGAGCTAAACAGTAGACGGATTATGGATAAGATGACCTTTCTTGCCTCTCCTAAAGGGACTGTTGTTAGAGATGGGGAAGAGAAGTCTTTACTAACATCAGATCTTGTTTTAGATGATATTGTTATCTTTGGACCAGGAAATCAAATTTATGCAGATGCCGAAGTTGTTTCGGGAAATGTATATGTTAATGAAGCTTTGATTACTGGTGAAGCTGATGAAATCTTAAAAGGGCCGGGAGACACCTTAACATCCGGTAGTTTTATTCTATCAGGTAATTGCCATGCAAGGCTTGAACAAGTAGGTGCCGATTCCTTTGTGTCAAAACTGTCTATGGAAGCTAAAAAAAGCGGTGTTGAAAAAAGAACGCCTATGATGCATGCTCTAAATCAATTCATTATTTTTGTTGGTATTATTATCATTCCAGTTGCAATTCTTCAATTTATAAACCAGCACGACATAACAGAATCTGTAGTGGATGGTGTAACCCGTACAGTTGGAATCGTTGCGTATATGGTGCCGGAAGGATTGTTCCTTTTGACTACAGCGGCACTAACTGTTTCTGTAATACGTTTGGCGAAGCAAAAGGTTTTAGTTCAACGCATGAGTTGCATTGAAACTTTAGCAAGAGTAGATGTTCTTTGTGTGGATAAAACAGGAACTATCACTGAAAACAAAATGACTGTAAAAGACATTGTGCCACTATGCGAAGACCGTTTTGTGGAAGATGATATTCGTCTAATTATGAGTGATTATGTAGGCAATATGGGCTTAGATAATGAAACCATGATGGCACTTAACAAGTATTTTAAAGGTATTGTAAAACAAAAAGCTATTAAAACCTTACCTTTTACTTCAGCTAGGAAATACGGTGGCGTTTCTTATGCTGAGGATGAAACCTATCTACTTGGGGCTCCAGAATTTATCTTAGGCCATAATTATGATAAGTTCAAAGATAGAATTGAGCAGTATTCTGCCTTAGGATGTCGTGTACTTTTATTAGCATTATATGATGGAGATTTGGATATAGAAGGAATTAATGATGATATAATGCCTTTGGCCCTAATTTTGTTAACAAATAAAATTCGTAAAGAAGCTCCGGATACATTTACATATTTTGCCAAGCAAGATGTTAATATTAAAGTAATATCAGGAGATAATCCTGTTACAGTATCCCAAGTTGCAAAGGACGCTGGAATTAATGACGCGGACAATTTTGTTGACGCTAGTACTTTGGAGACAGAACAAGATATTTATCGTGCTGTCAAACGATACACTGTATTTGGAAGGGTAAGGCCAGAGCAAAAACGACAACTAGTTAGTGCCTTAAAATCCCAAGGACGTACAGTAGCCATGACTGGAGATGGGGTAAATGACGTTTTAGCCTTAAAAGAAGCAGACTGTTCTATAGCTATGGCATCAGGCTCAGATGTAGCATGTCATGTTTCTCAACTAGTTTTACTTAATTCAGATTTTTCCACAATGCCATCGGTTGTAGATGAAGGTAGGCGTGTTATAAATAATATTGAGCGTAGCGCAGGCTTGTTTATGGTTAGAGTTATTTTCTCCATATTCTTGGCCTTTATAACCTTATTTGCAAGGTTGCCTTTGCCATTTTTACCCCTTCAGATGGGCTTGATAGGTGCACTAACTATAGGTATTCCAGCTTTTATTCTAGCTTTAGAGCCTAATTTCAGCCGTATCGAAGGCGGCTTTATGAGAAATATTATTAAAAACGCTTTACCAGCCGCCATGACTAACGTGATTTTAGTTTCGGGTGCTATAATCTATTCATTAGTATTTGAGATTCCTGATGAAGATATGAGCACAATGAATGTTTATATATTAGCTACGGTAGGCGTGTTAATGCTTTTCCAAATGAGTAAGCCGTTTAACACAGTAAGAAAAATAATGTTTGGTTTTGTAGTTACAGCCCTTTTGTATTCATTTATATTCCTTCAAGACTTTTTTACTTTAACTCCATTAGAATTAGAAGCCCGATTGCTTTTAATTGTCTTTCTTGTGGCTACGTATCCAATTATGAAGGGAATGACATATCTTGTGCAACAAGCATCTTTGCGGTTTGCTAAACCTTCAAGTGGGGGTCGGCGCAGGAGAGATGAAGAAAGGTGAAAAAACTGCTTAATTGCAAAATGGTCAACTTATGGATTATGGTTCTAACAATAGCAATTCTAGTTCAAACTTAAATGCTTCCAATCCTGGTGAGCCAAGATGCATATTAGTAATATACCCATTCCTATTTATGAAATAGGTGACAGGAATACTTCTAATTCCATAGGCACTTACTGCAGACTGGTCTATATCAAAATATACTGGAAATGTAAAGCCTCCTGTTTCAATAAACTCCATTGCACCTTCTTTTGTTTCTCGATTTCCATCTGTTAAATTAACCGCCATGAACCTTACTTCACCACCAAAACTTTCATAAGCGTCTTGAAGTTCAGGCATCTTTCTAACACATGATGGGCACCAGGTAGTCCAGAAGTTTATAACAACTGGCTGTCCATCATTGATAATATCAAATAAACGAACTTCATTTCCATAAGAATCAATTACATTAAAATCAGGTGCAGCCTCCCTGTCATTTGTTAAAATATCATATACATCATCATTTGAATCATCATTAGTGCTGTCGTTTGCAAGATTGTTTTCCAGCATCATGTTATCTGAAAAATGGTTATAAGCAAATGTAGCCAAAGCTATAATAGCAATAAAGGATACAATTATTAGCATAGTTTTACTTGATTGTTTCATAAAATATTCCTCTCCATATTAATAATTTTTATATATAGTATCTTCAGGTCATTTTCTTTTGAGAGCTTTAAGCATCATAGAGTCTGTTTCCTTAGATGGAAAGTCATCCTGACAGTTAGAATGACATTAGGGCAAGGTATCGCCCCATTAATCCTGTCATCATTAAAATTCCAATTACTACTAATAGACTCCCTGAGATAAGTGTTATTACACGATAATTTCCTTTAATTAAATTGAATGTGCTTTTCAAACGATCTATTAATACTGCGCTTATAATAAAAGGTATTGCCAGTCCTAAGGAATAAACGAACAACATTAGCATTCCGCCAAATATATTGCCCACAATAGTGGCTCGCATAAGAGCTGATCCTAGAAAAGCACCAATACAAGGAGTCCAAGCTATAGAAAAAACAATACCAAATACACAAGCCGACTTAAAAGATAAGTCTCTCCCAAGCTTATCAATAAAAGCTGATTTGTCACTGGATCGGTTTAGAAGCTTTATATTGAGTATACCTAGATAATTCAATCCAAAGATTATAACAATGGCCCCTGTAATAATATTGACTGTGGTTGTATAATCATGTAGCAGTTGCCCAACTGAACCTGCAAAGGCACCTAATATAACAAATACAATGGTAAATCCTGTTACAAAACCTGTTGCATTTACTAGAGTTCTCTTTTGAGACATCTTAACGGATGTTTTGTCATCCTCCAATTCTAATGCCTTACCGGCTGCAAACAATGAAATATACATTGGAAGTAAAGGTAAAAGACAAGGAGAAATAAAGGTAATAATACCTTCTAAAAAAAGTAGTACGTAATGCATAATATCACCGAAACCATTAGTCCTTTCAGTAGTTTGAACCTTAACAAGCAGTCCCTTACTTAGTAGAAACTTTTTTGCAAGATAGAAAGCAAAAGCTCTCCGAGGGATGCGCACCTCGGCGCATGAGGTATTATCTCGCTGAAGCGAGCGCCTTGGGCGCAGAAATTCGCAAGCGAAACTCTTGGTTCTTACTTGTATTGTACCATAGTGATATGAGGGGAGCAAATTAAAGATATCTAGGCTGTTAAGATATCTAGGCGCCATTGGAAGTTCATTAAACATAATTAGTGTTTTCTTTACCGTTGTGTTATACTGATAGCAGCGAATTTAGTTGATGCGGTTCACATTTCAGGAGGAACTTAAGATGGGATATTATACTACATTCCTATACCATAGGATTACCATTTTGGTTTGGATTACTTATATTAATATCTGGAATTATTACTACAATAATAGGGTTTAAAGAATGACATAGAAACAATACAAGTTAAAATAAATGGTAAACATAAGCAGTTTATAAATGATGTTGTACCATTGTTAAGGGGCCTTGCATTATGGGGCTTTCTTGCACTTTCGTATGCTTGACATATCTGTTAAATACCGCTAAGATATGAGCAAGACAATTTCAGCACAACTAACCAGAATCTAGCGAATACACCCTATTTATATAAGTCATAGTGCTAGCTAGACATATCCGAATACTAATAAAGAGGTGCTTTATGATGAGAGATTCAAAATGTCCAAGCTGTAATATTGTAATGAAAGTAGAAGAGTGTAAATGTTCCGAATTAATTACCAAAATCAAAAGCGATGTTGACGAATATAAGAAAGCTCAACAGGATATATTGGGAGACAAGGAAGTTAGAATAACCTTACTTCAAGCTCAGGTACAAGGGCTTGAAGCAGATATTGCATACAAAGATAAAGAATCCGAAAAAATTATGGAAGAGTTGGCTGTATTTAGAAAAGGCGGTCAAAGTATTGATAAGAAGGTTGCTGCTAAAGCCAAGGAAATAGAGGCGCAGAAAAATAAAGAAATCAATAAGCTGAAAAAAGACTCCAAGGCGAAGATGGAGAAAGCTTTGGCCGAGGCGCAAAGTTCTGAAGCTAGAAATCTCGAAGAGATTATTAAACTAAAAAAGGAAAATGAAGTAATAGAAAAAGACCTCAAGTCAAAGTCGGAAGAAGCAAAAAGACTTGAAGAGGAGCTTGAAGTTGCCACAAAAAAAGTTTCTGATGCTGTTAAGGACATTGAGGACAAAAAAAATATTGAAATTTCAAAGTTGGAAAAAGTGATTGAAAAAAATACCAACAAACATATTGAACAAATTGAAGAAATTACAAAACAAAAAGATAATGAAATTGATACTCTTAAGAAAAAGAATGCTTCAATTATCAAAAAGGCTATTGACGAGGCAAAGAGAATTGAGGAGCATAAGAATAACGAAATTACTAAATTGGAGAAGTTGATAGAAGAAGATGCACAAAAACACCTTCAACAGATTCAAGATATAGTAAAACAATTTGAAGAGGAAAAAACAAAGCTTGAGGATGAGGCCAGCGAAAAACTTCAAAAGGCCTTGCAGGAAGCCAAAGAGTTAGGAAACAAAAAAAACAGTGAGCTAGAAAAACTAATCAAAGTTATAAAAGATTTGGCCCTAGAAAAAGAAGAGCTAGAATATCAACTGGAAGAATTAGAAAAAAATGTAAAGAAAATGGAGCAAGAGGTTCTTTCATTTAGTGAGTCTGAAGTAGAGAAAAGGTTGCAAGAAATGCAGGCTATCATACTCGACATGGAAAAAAAGTGTGATGTTCTTAAGGTTGAAAATAGTAAAGAGATAATCAAACATAATGAGGAAATAAGAATACTAGAGTCTGAAAAAAGAGACTTAGAATTTCAGTTAACTCAATCGAAAAAGGAATATGAGTTAAACGAGAGAAAAGTACGAGCAGAAATTGACATACTAAAGCAAGAAATTATGGGTGAGGTCCAGCTAAAAGAACAAAAATATTTGGCTGAAGCCTCAATTAGAGAGCGTCATTATCTAGCAGAAGGGGAGAGGAAAGTTGCAGCAGAAAAGAAAAAACATGCAGATATGTTAGAAAAAGTGGCAGAGGAAGTAGGACAATTAAAATCAGAAAAGAGACATTTGGAATTACAGCTTAGTAGTTCAAAAGCTGAACTGGAGTTAAGAGGGCTTAAAAGCTTGCCAGAAGCCGAAAAAGAGATACATAAATATGTCTCTAACGCTGTTAAGGAAAAATACTATATTATATCTGAGGCAGAGAAAGAAAAACATAAAATCCTATTAAAAGCAGATGAACAGAAAAATCAAATTATATCTGAGGCTGAAACGGAAAAACAACTGATTCTAGCAGAGATTGAGACAGAAAAGCATCACATTATTGCTGAAGCAGAGGCAGAAAGGCGGCGGATTTTGCTGGCGGCCGACAAAGAAAAACAAAAGATTCTAGCAGAGGTTGGAGATGAAAATCAGAAGATTAGATCAGAAATTATGGCTAGAAATCAAAAGATTATAACAGAGGTTGAGCAAAAATACACTAAACTAAGGAACCAATATAAAAATGAAGTGAAAATGCTTAATGATATTATTGCCAAAGAAAGAGCTGGCAAGGTGACAACCAGTGATAGAAGTGAAAGTGTTAAAAATATAGAAAAGGTAAAGGTGCAACAAGAGAAAGATATACAAGAAATCCAGACAAAAAAAGCTGTGCCCTTAAAGCCTAAAACAGGTACTAAGAAAAGGACGGCTGGAGCAGATGGTGCCAGCAAGAAAATCAATCAAACTGCCACTGGTAAGCGTAAGAAAAGTAGCACTTGATTTGCGGAATGTTAAAGAATAGAGTATGATATCTATATGATTAATACAAAGACAAAGATTGACAGAAGCAATTACTTTTTTAATAACAAGGCTCTTGCTGGGCTAATTATCCCTTTAATCATCGAACAGTTTTTGAATATTGCTGTTGGGATGATAGCTGTTGTAATGGTAGCCAGTGTTGGAGAAGCTGCTGTATCAGGTGTTGCTTTAGTTGATAATATAATGTTTCTATTTATTGGTTTATCGGCCGCTCTATCAACTGGAGGGGCCGTTATTGCTGGGCAATATTTGGGACAAAAGAATCTGAAAAGTGGACGAGAGGCCACGGATCAGATGATTTGGTTTAACACAATTCTTGCAATTGTAATAATGATTATAATTTATGCATGTAGAAACCTTATCTTAGGTCATGTTTTTGGTCCAATTGAAGCAGATGTTAGAGAACACGCAAGCAGATATTTAAGTATAGTAACTGCCACACTACCATTTATTGCACTATATAATGCCGGGTCGGCTATTTTTAGGGCAATGGGCAACTCAAAACTCCCTATGATAGTTGCTGTTATTATGAACATTATTAGTATAAGCGCTACAATGTTTTTCGTATTTGTACTTGGATTAGGGACAGTAGGAGTTGGCATATCAATTTTGTTATCTCGTATAATCGCTGCAATTATTATATCTTACCGCTTATTCAATACCAATCAAGAACTTTGTCTTAGTCGTACATTAAGATATAAACCAGATTGGGTTATGATTAAACGAACTCTAAAAATAGGAATTCCCAATGGTTTTGAAAATAGTATGTTTCAGTTGGGTAAAGTTGTATTACTAGGTCTAATTGCTTCTTTTGGAACCTATGCAATTACAGCTAATGCAGTTAGTATGTCTATAGCAATGTTTCAAATTTTACCAGGCATTGCTATAACTCTTGCTATCACCCCAATTACAGCCAGATGTGTTGGGGCAGGAGACTACGAACAAGCGGAATATTATCTAAAAAAACTAATAGGAATTTGCATAGTTGCAATGGCTGTTATCAACATTATTATTTTGCTCTTAATCCCAACTCTATTGCAACTGTATAATTTGTCGGATGTTACAGCTGAAACCACGAGGCAGATATTGGTTTTTCACGGGATTACTTGTATAATTCTTTGGCCTATAGCATTTGGGGTGCCATCGGCACTTAGAGCGGCAGGAGATGTAAAGG
>JGI20163J15578_10000286_pt1 | contig 20942 bp, 23 predicted proteins | sample TergutCu122P1_FD_15578 | JGI IMG/M metagenome (IMG submission 15578)
CGCTGGCTGTCTTTGTGTTGTTATTACCATTACCGGCGGAGCTGATGCCGCCGGGCTTGTTGTTGCCGTTTGCCGATGTATCACTTGCCCATTGCGGGACCATGTTGTCGAATTGACATCACGCCGTGTGTAAGTCCCTGCTAATCTTCTCGCATCATCATACGCGGTATTAAACCTTGTACCTGATCCAAGTACGCCAACGATGCCTTCAAATCCAAGCCTTACATTTGCTCCAATTACAATTTCTATAATTGGGTTTCCCGCAAAAGCATTTATACCTATTTCTCTCACGCTATTAGGAATGGTTATGCTGGTCAGTTGATTGTTAGCAAATGCGTTTGCGCCAATGGTAGTAACACTACGTGGGATGTATATACTGGCTGCTCCTCTGTTTGCAAATTCCCCATTTCTGATATGAATTGTACCGTTTGGAACAGTAATGTGGTTTGGCTGATTATGGGTTTGAGTTGTTTGTGCATTTTCACCTTGGAACAGATCGCGATTAACAAATCCAAGCATAAAAATCACTGCAAGAATTGCCGCTCCAATTCCAATAACTTTTATTATTTTGTTGCCTAAGCTCCCTACCCATAAAACCACTGCTAGAATTGCCGCTCCAATAACTCTTGTTATTTTGACGTATAAGCTCTCTACCCATTCTCCAGTTATTTCATCGAGGTATCTAGTACGATTACTACTCCATATTTTTTTACCCATGATCTAACTCCATAAATTACTTACATGTTTTACATTCCATATCTTTTGCAAACTTGACACCTATCCACCTCAATATAGTTGGCAGTTTCTTTTCAGGGCTATTAAATGGAGCCCATGTCTGAAAATGATTATTTCGTCTATTGGCCCACATATAGTAATCGTATGTTAATTCAGCATCCAAAGTACTGATTTCACATTCCGTACCACGCGACAATTCTAATAATGCAAGTTTCACCATCATGATATTGATAGGCGCAATGTCAGTAGATAAGCCTACTTGTACCATGGCTTTTGCATTTTCTAAAGCTTGTGCATCTTCTTCTGAGTCATAACGTAAAATAATTCCATTCTTTTTTGCTCGTTCAAAATCAGAAATTTCATCTTGTAGCTCGCGATTTAATCCACTACCTTGCAAGCATGCATAACAAGGTCCACCAGGACGAACTCTCAATACATCACCGCCTTCTGCTCTTGTTACAGCTCGCCCAAAAAGAGCAGTTTTTCTGTGTTTCAGCACAAAATCATTCAGGTAGTAGCGACTATTAAGACTATCAGTGGCAGCAATAGTAAGATCGGAATTTAAAACTTCATTTTCTATTATCTGTAAATGAGCGTTCATATCAAAGTCATGCCTTTTTATTTTGGCATATGGGTTCTTTAATAAAATAGCGTCTTTTACTGCATTTGTCTTTAAGCGACCAAGTTCATTAACACCGCATATATGGCGTGAAACATTATGAAGTTCAATTCTGTCAAAATCAACTAGCGTAAAATTGCCAACTCCAGCTTTTGCCAATTCCAAAGCTATGCTGGAACCTCCACTTCCTAAGCCAACTATTAATACACTTTTCTTTTCCAGAGTATCAACTTCTAACAGTCCTTTACTTCTAGTGTATAATTCACTTTTTGTTGGGACAAAATTCACATCTGCATCACTAAAATCAGTACCATTAAAAACAACACCTCTCGTTGAAATATTATCGTGTTGTTTACTTAATTGAACACCAATGATTGTTTTTGATTTATTGCTTCCCTGATTAGAGGCTGCAAAATTACGTATAATAGATTCTATACTATTGTTCCCAAAAGAAAACAAGCAAATTGATGGGAACCCGGTTGGAGCCACATTCGGGTAATCAAAGTAAGCGTGATATACATCTTCGCCTTTCCATTCGTATGCTGCGCCAACAGCTTCAGTTTTAGTATTCAGGAATTCTTGAAGTTGTTCCTGGTATAAATAAATTAGAGGTTTCATACTTATACTCCTTGTTCAGTTAGACTTTATTAGTCAATATGAAAATGTTTTCATTCTATATACTTTACTCCATCTCAATTGATCATTTTGAAATGGTTGCCCACCTGTTATTCCTAGCTTTATTGTTTCTTCATCTGGGTCAAACACCAAATGATCATGTATTTTAACCTCTTTATCATTTCCCAAACATGCGTAAAGCTTTCCTTCATACCACGCTTCTACGTTCATTTTCCAATGCCTAGAAATGAAAGCTGTATTGATCGTAATTGTTCTTTTCCCTTTAAAAGATAAAATATCATTTTCATCATTAGGCATTATATCGCGTTCAGATATTTTTTCATTTAGAATATAAAACGTTATTCTATATTCCATATCATCAAGCACTGATGGTGAATCTGTCGGGGGACATGGAATGTCCAAGCAATTGTTTCTGCTCAAGATTATTGTTATAGCAGTATCGTGTTGTGGCTTCACAATTAGGCTCTTGGAGGATAAGAGGTACTTCTTGTCGCTATATTGTTCCAGCTTTAACACCATACATTTGATCCGCTTGTGTTTTCGGCACTGCTGTTATTTTTCCATCTGCATCCATTACCAGTTCAATATCTCTGTCTGGAATTTCATCATTTTTTCCCCTAATAGGGTGATAGCTACGGACTAAGAAATTCTCAACAGAAAAATAATCATCGTCTGTGAGAGTTAAATTGTAAACTTGAGCTTTTCCTTCTTTCAATTCTAACTTTGTTATCCTATCTAATTCTTTATCTTTATTGAAAATATAATCACCGACATGGAGACTTCCAACAGTGCAACGTACAAAATCATGTGTGTATAAAACATGGGATGCTGTGGCTTCTAGAATTTCATTTATAATTATTACTTCATTCGCTTCTGCTTTTATAATTTCAGATATTTTTGATTCTTTTGGTTTTTTAGTGAGTTTATCTAATGCGAAAATTGACTCCCCAACAACACATTCCGCAATTTTCTTTTCTGAGCCATCTATTAATAAGACCTTCATTTCAGCACTGAAACAGTACATAGAACCTCCTTTTATCTTAATAATCACATACAAATTAATGTTTCATAATTTATGAAATGTCTGTTTTACCATTTGCTAGTAAGATTTGCATTTCTGGTCCAAAACAAGTCATAAAATACCTTTTGTTTCCTTGTGATAAACTTTCTAAGTACATATAAAACCGTTTGCTACATCTATTCCATAATTAAAAAATTGATAAGCAAGCGGCTTTACAATAAAAAAACTATGAGCAGCAAGCCATATTATTTATAATAAGGCTTTTTTGCTATTGCTCCAGCTTTAACAGCATCCATTTGATCCGCTTGTGACTTAGGCACTGCTATCATTTCTCCATTTTCATTCATCACAAGTTCAACATCGCGATTCCCATTTCGCATTTCGTTGATTGCATTTCCCACATTGGGTAAATCACGTCTTAACATATTCAACACCTCTCTAATAATATTGTTTCTGAAGATAATTCTTCAATGATTAACTCTAGCATGAGTTAAACAATAATCTAGTGGTTTTCCAGTTACTAAGTGTTCTTCGTAAATTTCCAACCATACACGTATTTTAAGTACAATCTGATATAACGATACATTGGGATTCCAATCTCGTGGTCCATAATGGCATACTCTTACGCATCCATCTTTTCCAGTTAACGTGTGCATGAAGGGGTTTGCTTCTAACATAGATTCTCCTGAACGAGTTCGCAACGGCTTAGGATTGGTAATATATACGTCAGGGACATTATTAGGAAAACCAGATAATTCAATTTTTATTGTGTACACTATTCCAGAATTGGTCATTTGGGTAACAAGCAAATAAGGACTATCGGTGTTGAAATCCTTAAATTTAAATTCTCTGTCACTTAACCCTAGCAGTTTTATTAAAGCATGATATTCATCATTTAATCGTTCTTGCGTCATAAGACCTCCCTTAACTATGTATTTAAGAGCTTCCTGCTCTTTGATAAAAATCAATTGCTTTACCTGTTTTTAAGTGTTTTTCGTACATTTCCAACCAAGCTCGAATAGAATTCACAATTTTATACAGTGACACATTTTCTCGCCAATCTTGTGCTCTGCAATAAGATATACGTACGAACCCATCTTTACCATCCAAAGTGTGCATATCATGATTTGCTTTTAATAATGAATGTCCAGAAAAAGTTAGCAGTGATTTTGGTTTTACAATAAATACATCTGGAACGCTGCCTGGAAAATATGTAAGGTCTATTTTTATTGTATAAACCTTTCCATTGCTAGTTTGCAATTTAGCTGTAAAGTATGGTTTGTCAGTATCGAAGTCTAGAAATTTAAAGTCTTTTTCTGAAAGAATATTTTGCAGAGCAATATGCTCAATTTCAAATCGCTCGTTTCGCACAATCTTTTTATTAAAATAATTTATAAACATCTGTGAAATTAAGCCGGTTTTATCCCACCCAGAATTACTTATTAGTTTATTATTTTGGTGAATTATTGGTGGTACTTTCGGAAATTCCAGAGGAAATACTATTGAATAATTATCATTATCCGAAATAGTTGCCTTTAGAGTTTGGTCTTCTTCTTGCAAAAAAAATGATACGTTTTTGTATTTATTTTTTAAGTAATCTGCAATATTTTTTAATTCTATCTTATTGGAATCATCATTAAGCCAGTATCCCTTCGAATATGAAACCTTTTTTTCTGCTTCCCCACATAAAGGAACACTTTTTACCTGCTGCATCATAGCAACATTTGTTCGTGGAATATGTACAATACTTCTATGTTTTTTATCAAATTGATTTCGTATTGGACTATCACCATCGAGGATGACCCAATGGCAATGTTGATATCTTTTGCTCTGTAAGCAAAAACGGTAAGCATTCGCACTCGTTTCTCTTTGATAATTATTACCAATGACAAGCAAAAAATTTTCTAATCCGTCTGCTCGCATTCCATCAAACATTGAATTTACATCTCCTCCACTCGGTTGATCTATTGCCAATTTGTGATGAGAATGCCATGTTCCAATATGATGCAAGGCATGGTCATTGATAAGCATATCCGCATTTGTATTAAAAAAAACGTTATCTTGTATAAAATGTGTTGTAGACCTAACTGAGTTTTCACCAGGTCCCAATACATATTGTATTACTGGGATTCGAAATGTTGTATAAAATCCAAATAAATTACCGCCAGTTTCAAGATTTGGATAATCTAAGATACAACGCGAAATATATTCCAATTCTCCCTTGTATATGATTACTCTATCTGGGGTATTACTGGAATTTACTTCATTTATACGATTTTGAGTTGCATTATTATTTCTGCCTTCCTCTTTTTTCACCACTCTTTCCCACACTCGTAAGAATGCCAAATGCCGTTTTGCTTGTCGGTATTTGTACTTCCGCATTTCGGACACTTAGCACCCTTCGCCTCAACTGCGGCGTATCTCAAAAATCGCCAAAATTTTGACTTCACTGATTTGGTCCTCCTTGCATATAAGTTTTGTCATAGCCAAAGTGCGGTACATAGCCAATTACAACGCATTCTCTTAAAATGACTATAAGATTATCTTGAAAACTATTGATGTTGTCAATAGTATACTACCGAAAATATCAGATTCAAAAGATTTCTTATTTCTCATATCATATTGTTTCCTTGTATGAAGAAAAAACCCATTGAATTACGGCGAATTCTGTCACTAAATATCAAAAAGCATAGAAAATTATTAGGTCTATCGCAGGAAAAACTCTCTGAAATGGCAGGTATCTCGGTAAATATGCTAAGGGATATTGAGGGTAATCGCACATGGGTTAGTGACAACACCCTGCTAAGTATTGCAACCGCTCTAAAAACAGATATTTATCGCCTTTTTATGCCAGAAAACATTAATGAAGATGAAAATTACAATACAGTATTGCTTGATTTGACCAAAATGATTGAAAAATTGAGGGCAGATTTCGATATCAACCTTGAAAATATCCTTACTTTGTGGAATTTGAATAAGAAAAATTAGCAAGCGCTCTTTTTTGCAGACGAACTGGCATACAATATAGTGTTTTGATCAAAACTGGAAAAAGACATCCTCAATGGGGGTTTATGACATTACACCTTCGGTTAAGTATTTTTTGGCATCTCCGATAATTTAAACGTATATATTTGGGAGGAAAAATGGTACGAGGAATATTCACTGGCGCTGCGGGTATGGTCGCGCAGATGCACAGAATGGATGTGGTGTCCAATAATCTTGCGAATGCGGATTTGAATGGTTTTAAGCGAGATAATTCTATTCATAAATCGTTTCCGGAACTTCTTATAAGGCGAATGAATGACAATGGGGTATATGTGTTCCCGATGGGGTCGGCGGATATTGCTCCGATTGTGGGAAAACTTGGGCTCGGGGTTGAACAAAATGAGGTTTTTACTTCTTTTACCCAGGGACCGCTTAAGGTAACCGACAGTATGTTTGATTTTGCGCTGGATGGCAAGGGTTTTTTTGTGGTTGATACTCCGCGCGGGGAGAGATTTACGCGAAACGGGGCTTTTACGCTTGGCAGAGAGGGCTTGCTTCTTACGAACGAGGGTTTTCCTGTTCTTGGCGAGAATGGTCATATTCATATAAAAGAGAATAATTTTATTGTAGATCAGCTTGGTCGTGTATTTGTAAACAGGGCGATGCCGGATGATCCGGAAAGATTGATCTCTATGAGGGAAAATGAGTGGGAAGATACGGTTCAGATTGATACTTTGAGAATCGTTGATTTTGACCTGACAAGATATTTAAGAAAACAGGGAGGCTCCTTGTGGGTAGACACAGAGAATTCTGGACCGCCAGTAACAGTTCCCGCAGAAAGATTTCCAAGGGTATTGCAGGGTTTTGTTGAAGGATCGAATGTTAATGTTGTAAAAGAAATGGTTAGGATGATAGAGGTTCACCGCGCCTATGAAATGAACCAAAGGGCTATAACTAATCACGATAACATAACAGCAAAATTGATTAACGAAGGCGTTAGGGTAGGATAAAGGCTCTTTTGGGCATGAAATTTGAAGTTAGCTGCCGACAAAAGCCTAAGTGAATCGGCGCGAGCCGGCAAAAGCTGGATAAGGAGAAAATGATATGATGAGGTCGTTGTGGACTGCTGCATCGGGAATGATTGGACAGCAGTTTCATATAGATACAATTTCGCACAATCTTTCAAACGTTAATACTACGGGTTTTAAGCAGGTAAGAGCGGAATTCCAAGACTTGATTTACCAGACAATAAGAACTGCAGGAACGCCTGCAACTGAATGGACTGTAGTGCCTACAGGCGTGCAGGTTGGGCATGGTGTAAAAGCTGCGGCTACGCAAAGAATGTTTACGCAAGGCTCTCTCCAGGCAACAGGCAATGTTTTTGATGTAGCGATTCAGGGAGAGGGATTCTTTAGGGTTATGCTTATAGATGGAACTTTTGGCTATACAAGAGATGGTTCATTCAAAATTGACTCATCGGCTCAGCTGCTTAACTCCAACGGATACAGGGTTATGCCGGAAATAATTATGCCTGAAGGTTTTAGAAGAGATACTCTTACAATTACGCAAGACGGGCGGGTTACTGTAAAAATTGCAGGAAGCGACGATCCTATTCAGATAGGACAACTGGAAATATACAGGTTTATAAACCCTGCAGGGCTTAATGCAATCGGGGAGAATATTTTCAAAGTAACTAACGCATCCGGCGATCCGATTGCAGGAAGACCTGCGCATGACGGAATGGGAAGCCTTATTCACAAGTTTCTTGAAATGTCAAATGTCTCTGTTGTACAGGAGATGGTAAACATGATTGTTGCTCAGAGAGCTTATGAATTTAATTCCAGAGCAATACAGACAAGCGACAGTATGCTCGGAATTGCAGCGGGCTTAAAGAGATAATAATTTGAGTCAGTCTATAATGTAATATTATAGACTGACAACATTGATAACTGCATTTTTACAGTCTTTAGGCGAAAAATGCTATCCAGGCGGCAAAGTGTAACCGACTTTGCCAGCCGGGCAACTAAGGGGAATATAATATGGATATTAACTTAAACAGTATCAACAACAGCATGATGCATTTAGACAATAGCAGGCTTGAGCAGCTAAGAACATCGGCGTTATCCAGGGTGCAAACTCCGGGGCAAGGCGGTAACCATGTTTCCGCAGCAATTCGCACAGGGAACAACTTTAGGCCGAACAATAAAGAGTTATATGATGCCTGCCTTCAGTTTGAAGCATTGTTCATAAAGAAGATGCTCAATTCCATGAGAAATACTGTTGAAAGAACTTCTCTTTCTGATTCTCCTACAAATACTACAAGCAGGGATTTTTTCGAAGATATGCTTTTTGACAGTTATGCGCAAAAAATGGCGCGAACAGCTAATTTGGGTATTGCAAGAATGATGTATCTTCAGTTATATAGATCACAACAAGGTATGTAAAAAGTTATTTTGAGAGAGACAGAACTGCGACATGCATGTCGCGATCGGCGCCGCGGCATGGACGCCGCGATAAAGCGCCGTCTACGAATTAAATTACTTACACTAGGGCTGTTATTTTTAACAGCCTTTTTCATTGGCTTGCTTATTTATCTTCCATCTGCATCCGCATCTGCGGGAAGTTATGCAAATGCAGATTTAGCTCCGGAAGACAGGATGATGGCTCTGCGAGAAGATGAGCCTCTGCCAGAAGCAATGTTCGGATACGAAGATATGCAGAAAACTGCAGGAGCTTCATCAAAAGATAATGATATAAGGGAAACAGCCAAAGAAAACATCAGCATAGCTGCTTCCAAAAAAGATCGCACGAATATTGCTGCCCGGCCAGCGAGAACTAAAACCCTCTACTTTATTATTGACGACGCAGGTCACAGCATGGAGCAATTGCAGCCATTTCTTGATTTTCCTGGCGCGCTTACGATTGCGGTTCTTCCGGGGCTTGTAAACTCAAGACGAAGCGCAGAGCTTGCGCTAAAAAGCGGCAAAAAAGTTATACTGCATCAGCCTATGGAATCTATCAGGGGCATTGACCCGGGACCATATTCGATAAATCTGGGAATGGAAGAAGAGGAGATAATCGGAATCCTGGAGCGCAATATAAATTCTATTCCTGGAGTTATAGGCGTGAATAATCACATGGGCTCTGCTGTAACAGCGGATAAAAGGATTATGAGAATCATTTTGGAATATCTGCATAATAAAGGGCTTTTATTTCTTGACAGCCTGACTACACATAATTCAATATGTAGAAAGGTAGCAGCAGACCTTGGTTTTGTTATTTTGCAACGGGATGTTTTTCTTGATCATATCAACGAGAGAAAAGCGATATTGAATGCAATAAATACAGGAAAAACAATTGCCCGAAACAGGGGATATGCTGTTATGATTGGTCATGTTTGGTCATCTGAGTTAGCGAAGATAATGACGCAGATATATCCAAACCTCATTGAAGAGGGTTTTATACTAAGAGACATAGGTAGTTTTCCTATAGGAGAGGGGTATTTTGCTGGTACTGGGAATTGAAACTTCTTGTGACGAATGTTCGGCTGCTGTGGTAAGAGACGGCAGGCATTTACTTTCTATGGTTACTGCTACACAGATAGAGATTCACAAACCTTACATGGGCGTTGTGCCTGAACTAGCGTCCCGCACTCATGTGGAATGGATAAATGGCGTTGCGAAAAAAGCGCTTGCAGATGCGGGTGTTTCTCTGGATGATATTTTTGGGATTGCGGTAACGAACCGCCCCGGGCTTTCGGGTTCGCTTTTAACAGGGCTCTCTTTTGCAAAAGGGCTTGCGTTTGCTTCGGGAAAACCTTTTGTTGCGATTGACCACATGTTTGGTCATATATATGCTGCGCATCTTGAAAATGATATTGAGTATCCTTACATTGGGCTGCTTGTTTCGGGCGGGCACACGATTCTGGCTATTATTAAAGGCTATGAGGAGATGCAGGTTCTTGGCACAACAATAGATGATGCTGTTGGCGAAGCTTTTGACAAAGTTGCTAAATTTTATAATCTTGGGTATCCTGGCGGGGTTGTAATAGACAAGCTTTCGAAGCTGGGCGATCCTAATGCTTTTTCGTTCCCTCACCCTTCTTTGCATAAGGGAGACCACCAGTATGATATTTCGTATTCTGGTTTAAAGACCGCTGTTATTAACCAGCTTGACCAGTTTCATAACGCAGGATATGAAAAATCAAATGAAAATATTTCTGCTGCTTTTCAAAAAACTGCAATTGATATGCTTACGAAGCGGCTTTTGCTGGCTATAGATAATACCGGGCTAAAAACTGTTGTTACTGGCGGCGGCGTTGCTGCAAACTCATATTTAAGAAAATCCATTACGGATATTAGCGAACAAAAGGGAGTAACGGTTTACAATCCTTCTTTGAAACTTTGCGGGGATAACGGCGCCATGATTGCAGGGCTTGGTTATCACTATCTAAAAAACAATGTAAAGTCAGGGTTTGAAACTACTGCTCACTCAAGAATTCCGATGTTTAGAAAAGCTTATCCGTGATTAAACAGGAGTAGATGAAATGCGTAAATTTATCTTTTTGTTGTTCTTTATTATTTTTTGCTTTAATTTGTTCGCAAAAGATGCTGAGATTATAGAAGTTGCTGGGGTTACCAGGGTTGCCGAAAATACTAACCCTAATGCGATGGAGCCAAAAGATGCAAGATTTGTTATGGGAGCCGGTGTTACATGGACAAATAATCCGAAATTACTGGGCGGGCATCTTGATTTTGGCATTACTTTGCATAGGAATATTTTGTACTTGCGAAACAACTTAATGCTTCGCGGCGGAGGAATGACAGTCAGAGGCGAAGATTATACTGTTCTCACAATATCAAATAAGCTAATCTTGGGGCGGAATACAGATATTCCATTACGAATATATACATACCTCGAAAGCGGTGTTGGAATCTATGGAAATCAAACAAAAAATTTTTTTGAAGCTCCATACGTAATTACAGGCGGATTTGGTGGCGGCGTCGAAATTTTCTCGAAAAGTTTAGGAGGAATATATGTCGAAATCGGATATATTGGGCAAAGAGTTAATCTGGGCTATCCGGTAAGCGGAATAATAATTCAAACAGGCTGGAGAATATTTTTCTGAAGATATTTTGTCATTATGCGTTATGCGCTTTTTGATGCTAGTTGATTATTGTATTTTGCGAGGGGAAGAGTCATGAACAAAATATTGATTGTATATCATTCTGTATATGGTTCTACAAAAAAGTATGCAGAATGGATTGCGGAAGAATTAAATGGAGAGATTTGCGATGTTGATAATTCAAAGCAAAAAGACCCCGGTAATTATGATATAATAATATTAGGCAATGGATTGTATGCCGGAAAAATTAAAGGCACAAATCTCTTTACAGATAATTATGAAAAACTAAAAGATAAAAAACTGGCTATCTTTACCTGCGGTCTTGCTGATTTTAATAAAGCCGAAAACGTAAATAATGTATACAAGCTGTTTGAAAAACTTATTCCAAAAAATATACTGGAAAACATTAAGATATTTAATCTAAGAGGCGCCATAGACTATAAGAAGTTAAATGCGAAACACAAAATGATGATGTGGATGATGAAAAAAGTAACAGAAAAAAAAGGCGAGAAGATGGATGATGATGATAAATTTCTATTGGAAACTTATGGAGAAACAATAGATTTTATGGATAAAAACAGTATAAAAGAAATCATTGAATATTGTAAAAGTTAATGATTTACCGGAAATTATAATGCCGAATAACACTATTTTTAATCTTCGTTTTACAGTCTATTGCGCTCTATTTATTGCGCTAATCATTATCGGCGGGTATATAAGCATACCTATCCCTGTAGGCCCGGTTCCAATTACTCTGGCAGATTTCTTTGTCATGGTAGCAGGGCTTTTCCTGGGATGGAAATATGGATTGGTTAGCGTTACTTTGTACATTCTGCTGGGGGCGCTTGGTATGCCTGTGTTTTCAAGCGGAACCGCAGGGCTTGCTATTCTCTTTGGGCCAACCGGCGGTTACTTGTTTGGCTATTTGCTTTTGGTAACAGCGGTGGGTTTTGTTTCCGGCAAACTTAGGCCATCTTTTTTTTCTTACCTTGTAGCTTTAATTATTGGCAATATATTATTATATCTGGCAGGTGTGTCCTGGTTGAAATTTTTACTAAATATGAGCTGGGCATCAGCAGCGGCAATTGGGTTTTTTCCTTTTGTTATTGGCATAGTTATAAAAATAGCTGTTGCGGCTGCTTTGGGATGTGCGCTTCTTCCGCGATTCAGGCAAGCAATGGTTTCCGCTTCTGCGCAGCAGTCGAATACCGGAGATGAGTGAATGGCTTTTCTTGAAGCGAAAAACCTTACGCATATTTTTCCCGACGGCACTGTAGGCATCGAAGATATCAGTTTGCAAATAAAAGAAGGCGAATTTGTTATTATTGCCGGAGCCAATGGTTCGGGAAAAACAGTTTTTATTCGCCATTTGAACGGTCTTCTTAGACCTACCAAAGGAAAAGTTTTTATCAATGGAGAATCGATAACAAAAAACATTACTGCTGCGCGAAAAAAAATCGGCTTGATTTTTCAGGATTCCGATGCACAAATTGTCGGGCAAACTGTGGCTGAAGATGTTGCTTTTGGTCCGGAGAATCTTAATTTGCCGAATGCAGAAGTGTCACAAATAGTAAAGGAGTCCCTGGAAACTGTGGGACTATTCGATGCTTTTACCCAAAACCCTCATAGCTTATCCGGCGGGCAAAAACGAAAACTTGCTATTGCCGGAGTTTTGGCAATGAAGCCGGAAATAATTATGTTTGATGAGCCATTTACTGCTTTAGATTATTCCGGCATAAAGCAGGTTCTCACGCAGCTTGTTGAGCTGCACAGGGCCGGGCATACGATTATTCTGGTAACGCATGAGCTGGAAAAAGTGCTTGCTCATGCGGATAGACTGGTTATTATTCATAACGGCAAACTGGCAGAGGACGGCAAGCCTGGCGATGTGATTTTTCGCGCCGAAAAATATGGTTTAAGAATGCCTTTAAAAGAAGGAGAGGAGATTAGCTCTGCAACATGGCTCAGATAACCTTCTTTCGTTATATCCATAAAGACACAATTCTGCACAGGATGGACCCCAGGCTTAAGCTTTTGTGCTTGCTTTTGTTAAGCCTTTCTGCCAGCCTGGCAGCGGAGCCTTGCCACTATTTTGTGCCATTATTTATTGTTGCGATTGCTCTCTTTGCAGCAAGACTGCCAATTCTTGCTTTGCTTAGGGATATGTGGTTTTTTGCTCTGCTTATTATCATTGTCCTTGTATCAAACGCATTTAATGTACCGGGCGACCCTATTCCGGAACAAATTTTTGGAACAAAAATAATTTCATGGATAAAGCTTCCGGATACACTTCGTTATCCCGAGTTTATCTTGCAAAGTGTCTCTGTTCAGGGAGTAGTTGCGGGGCTGCGTTTTGCCGGGCGACTGATTCTTATTCTAATGGTCTGCACTGTTATGACCGGCACAACGTCGTTACTGGCTTTTAAAAACACTATAGAATGGTTTTTGCGCCCTATTCCATTTATCCCGGAAGTACGGGTCGCCACAATAATAAATCTTGTTTTTGTTTTAATACCTGTAATATTTGACACTTATACAGAGATGATGAATGCTCAAAAATCCCGTTGTGTTGGGTTAAGAAAAAATCCGTTTAAGCGCGTAAGCTTTATTGCTTTCCCGCTTCTAAGCCGAACCCTGCGTCGCGCCGACGAAATTGTGTATGCAATGGAATCACGATGCTACTCAGAAACAAGAACGCGCGCAGAGTTTCGAACCAATAAAATCGACTGGCTTGTTTTTTCTGTATGCCTGGCTATTTTGCTATTTGTTATTTTTATTTCCGAATGAAGCGAGAGTCGCGACGTGCTTGCATATAATACCTTTTATTTAGGAGATGCGCTTGCTGGATAAATATTTTGGGAGCAGGATTTCGTTGCCAAGTATTATCATCGCGCCCAAAGCCCACGGCGCTTACCCCGTGCCTCCTGCTCCAATGCCTGGAACTCTTCCATGAACTGAAACGGGAAACGCAAATACGCATGAGCATACCCCTCATACACCAGCCTTGCATTGAAACAGCGCCCATTAGTTTTCACTGTATTTAGTTTCTGTCTTAAAATAATTATTGTCAAGTTTTTTGTGAGGATAGCTCGCTTTTTATAATGGCAATTTCTAATTCGAATTATCCTTTGGTTGCTATAGAAACTTATCAAGTTTATCAGTATCATTATATTTATGGAAAGTTTACGCAAATTATTTAAAAATATTAATATAGAGGGCGAAGTACTATTTGACGAGCCTCTTTCTAATCACTGCACATTTAAAATTGGGGGTAATGCAGCGGTTTTTGCAGCTCCGGTGTCTTTAGAGGAGATGGAGATTATACTTTCGGAAGTTAAAAAAGCTGCTGTGCCGTTTTTTATTCTTGGAGAAGGCGCGAATATTCTTTTTAGCGACAATGGGTTTGATGGGCTGATAATTAGCACTACAGGGCTTGGCAAAGCGTCAATAAAAGAAAATGTGCTTTGCGCAGAAGCAGGAGCAAAAATAAGCGATCTGGCAGAGTTCTCTTGCAAAAGCTTTTTTGCGGGGCTTGAGTATTTTTTCGGGATGCCTGGAACTACAGGCGGAAGCATTTTTATGAACGCACGCTGTTTCGGGCAATCTGTTTCTGATATATTAAATAAGGTGTTTTACATAAATAAGGCAGGGGAAATTGCAGAGTACAAAATAGACAAGAATGATTTTAACTATAAGGTTTCGCCTTTTCAGAAAAATGATGGGATTATTATAAGTGCGGAGTTTGTTCTCGAAGAAAAGAGGGAAACAAATCTTTTAGAAAAAATGGCGGAGTTCAAAAAAGAGCGGGAGGCAAAAGGTCACTATACCTTTCCATGCGCCGGCTCTGTTTTTAAAAACAACAGAGAGTTTGGGGAGCCCACAGGGAAGATTATCGACAGCCTTGGGCTTAGGGGTTTTGCTATTGGCGGTGCAATGGTGTCGCCGATGCACGCAAATATTATTGTAAATGCTTCTGGGAATGCGCGCGCAAAAGATGTTAAGGAAATTGTTAGCGTAATCGAAGAAAAAGTTTACAAAGCCTATGGCTTTGCGCTTGAGCGCGAAATTATTTATGTTGATTGAGCTTGGTATTTAATTGTTTGACGCTTCACTCCGAAATAAAAAAGTTATGCGAAATGGCGGAATTGCTTAAAATCATAAAATTTATCATGAATGAAAATATAAAATTCACTTGAAATCACTCAAAAGATAGATTGTATATAGAATAAAAAAGGTATATTATTCTGTTATGAAAAGGACATCCATCAAAAATATGCTGTTTCTAGCAGTTTTAGGGTTGATGCTCTTTGTTGGTTGTAAAAGAGATGAGAGATCAGCCGCATCGGATGAACAAACCAATCTGCCCGCTCCTGTGGAAGTGTCGGATGTATTAATTCCTCAGTTGCGAGAAACTTTGTATGTTTCTGCTATGTCTGGTTTAAACCTTCGCACCGAACCTGGGCTAACAGGCAGAGTAATAAAAATTCTTCCTCAGAATACCGAATTACTCATCCTTGATATAAGTAACGAAAAAATAACAATTGACGGTTTAACAAATTTTTGGTATCAGGTGTATATTGGAGAAGAGATTGGCTGGGTCTTTGGGGGCCATGTATTACGGCATGAAGAAAAAGGTTTTGAAATATCCATCATAGATGGCACAGTAAGAATTGACGACTATCTGGGTAATACTCAGGACATTCAGATACCATCCAAAATACAGAATATGTCAGTTACAGGCATAGGAAATGACGCACTTCGAGGCAATTTTTTAAGGAGACTCAATAGGGTATTAATCCCCGATAGTATTATTTCCATTGGCAATGGTGCATTTATGGAAAATGCTCTTTCAAGTGTAATTATTCCCAATACCGTAACTTTCATTGGTGATTATGCATTTGCGGATAATCAACTTACCAGTGTAGTAATTTCCGAAAGTATTACTTCCATCGAAGCTGGAACATTTTTCTGGAATCAACTTACAAGTGTGGTAATTCCAAATGGTGTAATTTCAATAGGAGAGGATGCGTTTAGGAGGAACCTGCTTACGAGCGTGATAATTCCAAATAGTGTTACTTCAATTGGCACTTGGGCATTTGTTGAAAATAATCTTACCAATGTGATAATTCCTAACAGTGTCACTTATCTTTCTGGGTTTAACTTTAATCAACTCACAAGTGTGATAATTCCAGATAGTGTTGTTACTATTGGCTTTAGGGCATTTGAGCGAAATCGACTCACAAGCATACACATTCCCGATAGTGTTACCTCTATCAACGCATGGGCATTTTCAACTAATCAAATTACCAGCGTAATAATTCCCGAAAGTGTAATGTCAATAGGCATTGGTGCATTTGCGCACAATCAGCTCAGCAAAGTAATTATTCCTAACAGTCTTTCTGTTATTGAACGCTTTGTATTTCGTGAGAATCAACTCTCATCTGTTATAATTCCCAATAACATAATTAGAATTGAGGATGAAGCATTTATTGGCAATCCACTTACCAGTATTACAATTGGTGCAAATGTGGTATTGGGAGCTTTAGCATTCGGGCATGAGTTTGAAACCTTTTACAACAAAAACGGCAGGCAGGCGGGGACCTATGTTTTAGTTGACAGTCAATGGAGAATGGAGAATAGCCCTCAATTATGATGTATTGAGGGTTCTGAATAAAACGATGAGAAAAATCTTTGAAGTCGCCACATCGCCTAACAAACGGTGTATGATAAATATGCCCTTAGCTCTTATCATCGGCTTTTAGGCGCGCCGGATCTTTCTGATGAGATTAAGGCAGAGTTGTACAAGCGTTATAATTTGGTGAAGCTTCAAAAAGATGTCCATAAGGCTGTGGATGCTCTGATGACGCTTAACGGGAAAAGAGAACTTGAAGGTGTGAAGTCTCTCGCTGCTTCGGCCATTCAAGCCATTTGACTATGGTTATGTTTTATTTTGAGGCATCATGGGCTGATGAGTTTTATACTGATGATAGCAACAGGCACTAACCCTGTTTCGCGGGGAGAATTTCGATCCAATACCCATCAGGGTCTTCGATAAAATAGAGACCCATATCTTTGTTCTCAAAGCATACACAGCCCATCTGCTTATGAAATGCGCGCACTTCGTTGTAATCTCCGTCTACGCGAATGCACAAGTGTATTTCATTGTCCCCAAGCTCATAAGGCTCCTGCCTGTCGCGCAGCCACGTTAGCTCAAATAAAAAATCTGTGTATTCATCGCCAAGATACACAAGAGTAAAAGAGCCATCTTTTGCATCGCGCCGTTTTTTTTCCTTAAGCCCCAGCGCCTTTTTGTAGAACTCAATGCTCTTGTTAAGATCTTTTACGTTAATGTTATAGTGGTCAAATCTGCTTTTAATTTGCATATAAATCTCCTTTTTTAAACTGAAAATTCATCTCCTGCTGCGCGGATATCCGCAAAACAGCAGCCTCTTTGTTCCGCCGCAGGCTTAAAAGCTCGCGCAGCTTCGAAATTATTCCCAAAGTGCATGGGTAAAAATAAACCAACTTTTATCTTGTCCAAAAACTGCTCGGCACCGCGGCTATAATCCCTACCCAGCCGCGGATCCACAGGAAACATCGCAGCATCCAATACCGGCGCTTCCTTTGCGATTACTGCCAGTTCATCGAGAAAAGCCTGCTCGTTTTTAGCTGCATCTTCGGGTGTTTCTTCTTCCTTCCAGTGCCAGTTGTTTAAATCCCCGGCATGAAATATTTTCTTCCCGCCAGCCTCTATGTAAAACGAAACACCCTCATCTGTTGAACCAAAGGCTTTGATTAACACTCTTTTATCGCGATACAGTTCCCCTTTTGCTAAAAAATGTATATCCTTATTTTGGGATAAATGGGATAGTGCTTCGCGAATGTCCTCAGAGAGAATCCATTTTTGTTCTGCGGCATGGACGTCTCGCTCGGCGCCGCGACACGGATGTCGCGATGAAGCGCCGGCTGCTGCAAAGTGCCCCTTGTGGGTACGGACATCGCGCGCAACGTCACCAAAAGAGATAATATTAGGGTCAAAATGATCATAGTGAACATGACTCGCCAATATATAAAGATGCTTTCCAGCAGCTTCGCTAACTTCCGCATTTTCTTTTGTCAAACCGCAGCAGTCGATCATCAGCAAAAATGTCTCAAACTCCAGAATAAAACCGCTATGATTTACATATTTGATTTTCACTCTTTCCCTCGTATTTAATAGCAAAGAAAATCTAAAAACCCGCTGATTTATTCAATCAAGAATAAATTCGCGAAGCATCCCGAACGGGGCTGCAATACATTCCCTAAATCTTCAATTCAATTTTTTGGAACTTATTCGCCGCAAAATATTTTTCATATTTCTTAAGCGAATCGCTGCCCGCAATCACACACTGCGAAGCTGTTTCAAACTGAGTTTTTAGCCTTTTGGCTGTATCCGAAATATTTTTTGGTTCTGCTGTTAGCATAATATCCCTGTTTTTTTGCCTCAAAATATCATCGATCCCATATATTTTTCGCAAAGTATTTACAAAGCCTTTTTCTCCGGGCGCAGCAGGTCTTATTTCTTTTCCAACGCTGTTTATTACAGATTTCAAAAGAATATCATCATTCACTATTGAGGCGTCAAGATTACTTAAAGATTCATAAAATATTTTTTGAGTTTTTTCTATATATGGGTCTCTGTAGGAGGAAAAAGTAAAAATCCCTTCCATGCTGGCAGCTGAAGCGCTAACGCCATAAGCGCCGCCTTTCATCCTGATGTTTTCCCACAAAAATCCTGTTTCTATAATCCGCGAAAGAAGTTTTTCATATACAGCCTCGCTGCTTCCTATTCTCGATGCTCTCATAACAGCGCAATTATAATTCACAAGAGTAGGAACAATAATAGAAGTTTTACTTTGACGCTTCTCCTGCGACTCCCTGCGATTCAATTCAGCACTGCCTCCGCAGCAAGCACTAACGTCGCCGTTACCGGAGGTAAAAAAAGATAACAGCTTTTTGTAGCAATCAGACAGGCTATTTTCCCCGGAAGTAATATTGGCAACAACTTTTTTGCCAGCAAAAACAACATTTTTTATTTCTTTAAGCTTGTCAGCCAGATTTTCAATATCTTTTTTATTCTCCGGGTTGATAGCAGTTAGCTTCAAAAGCTGAGTTATCCCTTTCCACTCTTCCATTTTTGCCATAGCAGGAGAATAATCTTTTGAAGCATAAAGAGATGCTATATAACTTCCATTTCTTATAATTTGCGCTTTCAAATCATTTACAGTTTCTTTAAGAACATCTTTTAGCCGCGCTTGGTCATCAAAATCCGCATTTGTCAGAAAATTAAAAATAAAATCCGCTGCTTCTTCATATCTATCAGCAAGAGATTTATAACGAACAGTAAAAAGCTCAAGACTTTCGCCGCCAACACTCATTCCTGCATCCGGGTAAACAGAAAAGCCCCCTGTTTTTAACCCAAACATTTTAGCTACTTCATAATATGGAATTCCCGGAAGCCCAGTGTCTTTCAAAAATCTGGAAAAAATCGGAAGATATATTTTAAGCTCTTCATCCAGCATCGATATATCATAAAAAAGGTCTGTATATGTAATGCCTGCCGTGTGTATCCCATGAAGCAGAGTATGCAGCCCATTACTATATTTTTCTTCGCACTCGATTATTTCTATTTTTTCCGGTATATCGCTTTTTTTAAGAACAGGGATATTTGCAACATCCGCAGCGCTGTCCTGTTCAAGCTGATACTTTTCAAACCCAACAAGCTCGGCGTCCGCTTTCTGCTTTGCCGCATCGTCAAGCACTGCATTGTCAGAGACATTGCTTGATAATGCGTTACTTGGTTTTACAACAACTATCGACCTGTGATTATTCAATATCAAGTTGCTTTCCAGAAATTTCTCAAAATATCTGTTATCTTCCAAAACTGTTTTTCTTATTTTTTCCATATAAGGAGTAAAAGATAAAAAGAGAGACGGCGCTTTATCGTAAAGCCATGTATTGCTGCAGCGCTCCATAAGCCTTAAACCTTCGGGTCTTCCGCCTTTTATTTCCCTGTTTGAAAATTCGAAAAGCCGCAGCGTTCCTTCCAGAAGGTCTTTGTCAAATCCTTTATCCTTGATCTCTGCAAGAGAATTGTTTACCAGATTAACAAATTCATCGCGCTTCCCGCTCTCTGTTCCGCGCAGCCCCACAGAGAACATCGCCTGACGCATATCTGCACTGGCGCCGCTTACAGGCGACAAATCCTCACCAAGCCCGGAATTAATTATCGAGAGATAAAGCGGTGATGCAGAGCTGCCTATAAGAAGCTGGCTCAATATTTCCAAACTCAAGAGTTCGAATGGCTCTGTGGTATCCCCGCACAGCCAATTGACTGTAATGCTTGTGGTTCCTTCGGCATCTTCCGAAAAAGAGTATTTCTCTAAGTAAACAGGTTCAGAGAAATGCTTTTGCATTTTAGCAGAAGAATTTTTCTCTGCTTTTTCAAAAAACGAAAGAAAGTTTTTATCAATAAAATCAAGCTGTTTTTCGCTCTCTATATTTCCATAAAGAAATATTTTGCAGTTGGATGGGTGATAATTTTTTTTGTGAAATTCCAAAAATTCCAGGTATTCAAGAGTTTTTATATCTTCCGGCATTCCTCCGGAATCAAACCTGTAGCTGGTATCCGGAAAAAGCGTCCGGCTCGACCACTCAGAAAGAATCGAATTATGGTCGCTGTAAGCGCCCTTCATTTCGTTATACACCACTCCAGTATATTTATATCCGCCGGCGCTGTCCTTTTGTATACGCACGCCTTCCTGCATAAATGTCTCTTTGCG
>JGI20163J15578_10000287_pt1 | contig 20913 bp, 21 predicted proteins | sample TergutCu122P1_FD_15578 | JGI IMG/M metagenome (IMG submission 15578)
TTTTTCAAGTAGATGTAAACTATTTTCTGACAGAAGATGAGGAATTCCTTACTGAAGCGGCACAAAAATATGGACGGAAAGGTCAAGCTCAGGCAGAAGCTGTATTAGAACAGGCAGCAGCTTTGTTTGCAGGAGGAGAACTGTCAGAAGAAGATCAGATTGCCTTTCTCCGTGACATACAAGGATTATTTTTGGATTCTAAACAAAGAGCAAAAGAAAAATTCACTCCTAAAAAATATCAGAAAGCACACAAACCGGAAGTTGACTAAAAAAGATGAAGCTTGTGCTATTGGAGGTGATATATTGACAAGATTCATCTGCTTGGAAGTTGAACGTATCTTAAAAAAATATGGAACACGTAACCCCTACGAACTTCTTGATGCTATCGGTGCAGTTACAAAGTTTTCAAATGAATATGAACAAGATGGTCTGAAAGGATATTGTACAATATTAAACCGCACCATGTATGTTGTTATTAACGACAAGCTGGAAAGTGAGAATAAATTAATCGTAGCCGGACACGAAGTAAGCCATTTGATTATTCATAGAAATGAAATATTAGCAAGTCCTGTCAAAATGATGAAGGATTTTGATATTTTTGATAATTCCGGGCGATATGAGTGTGAGGCAAACACTTTTCTTGCAGATTTTCTCGTATCCGATAAAGATGTACTTGATATTATTTTAAATGAGGAAGGGGATTATTTCCGTGCAGCCCGTGAGCTTTTTTTACCTGTGCCCTTATTTGCATTTAAGCTTTATAATATGATGCGTAGAGGATATGATTTGCGTAGCCCTATTGATTTGAATAGTTGTTTTTTAGCAAAAACTTAAAAAACTGTCATATAATAAGCGATTTTTCCAAAAAAACACTTGATAATATATGGGAAATGTGTTATATTTTAGCTTGAGTTGGAAATGGAGGTTGCTAATATGACAACAAAAAATGTAAGTATACGCATGGATGAAAATTTAAAGAAACAAGCTGAGAGGGTTTTTGATGAAATGGGCATGAATATGACTACAGCATTTACTATATTCACAAAGGCCGTTGTACGCCAAGGGAAAATCCCCTTTGAAATATCAGTTAATCCACTCTATACAGAAACTAACCCCAAAAAACCGGAAAATGAATAAGTCAACAAAAGAAGTTATTGCTCAGTATCAGCACCTTGCTCTTGGGCTTGGGCAGCTTTCTTAGCTTTTCTGCGAGCACGTACCTTCTCTCTTTGGTTCAGTATGACCCAAAAAACAGAATACATTATTGATCCTGCAACAAGGGCATTAACAAATCCCCCTATAAAAAACTCAGTTGTAAAGTCTTGGAGCCTATCTAGTTGGAAAAACCTGGTAGGCTGTTCGACTATCTCTTCTATTGCAATAATTGTTTCCTGCAAAGATTCTTGTAAAGTTTCCTCTATTTCAATAACTTTTATCCTATCCCCTGTTAGAAATCTACCCACCATCATATTCATGCTATAATAAATAGGAATAAAAATCCCCGTACCTAAATTACCTCCAAGTGCTGCCATAGCATTACAGCGGAGCAACTTCGCCGTACCTATCGCTAAAAAAGGTCCAATGCCAAGGGAGGGAATAAAATTCCAAGCAAATCCCATAGCAACCCCCAGTGAAATCGAATGAGGTGAACCTTTAAGACTTAAAATCTCTTTAAATTTGGTACCTACTTTTTCAAAGTGTTTTTGTAGCAACTACATCACCATTTTTGTGAAATTAATCTCATAAACTAGATTATAACGTGTTTTAATAAGTATGTATAGAGTCCATTACGTCATAATTCGACACATTTTTTTAAAGTTCCCAATGGATACATTATATTATATGCCGGGATTAACTATCATATTAATTTGTTATACATTAAAATTAGCATCTGTAATATAGTAAAAACCCTCTATTTTTCAAGAGGGTCTTGTATTATTAGTTTATCTTTTTTATTAACTTTGCTACATTATCGGAAAATCTTTTTACCGTTGCTATTCCTTCTTGATCTTCCAGGGCATCTCCCGGTTGTTTCCCAAATACTATATTCCAGTAAGTAGAACCCGGTACAATCATTTCATTTATAAAGTAAAACATCAGCATCTCTTGATACGTAGTAGTCAAACCTCCACGACGTCCTACACTAATAGGTCCTCCTACTTTCCACGATAAAAACCTATCTGTGCAATAGGAAACCATGCCAATCCTTTGGATAACATTCATTAAATCCCCTCTGGCTGTCCCAAAGTATACAGGTGTACCGATAATAAACCCTTCTGCCGCTCTCACCTTTTCCATTATTTCATTTAAATCATCATTTAAAGCACATTTCTTCAATTCCGCACACTTTCTACAAGCTATACAAGCAGCAATTTTTTTACCGGCTAAAGAGATAATTTCTGCTTCAAGTCCATTTTCTTTGATTATTTTTTCACATTCCATCATTACCTGTACTGTGTTACCATTTTTATTTGGGCTTCCTGATAGTAATATTACCTTAGCCATATTCAACCTCCAGGTTTTTTGTATATTATAATTATATCACTGGACAATTGATATTAGAATATCAATTCCAAAAATATGCAAACTCTATCAATTAAACAAACTCAATCATTACGAAAATACTCCGGCATTTTAAAATATATATGTATTGCTACAAGAAATATAATTGCAGCATATAACCACAAGGCCTGTTGATTAAAAATCCTTGTCCATAATGGCATTAGGGTTGTTATAACCCCTACGGCAACAAGCCATTTACCCATAAAACCGCTTAATCCCTTTTTATTTTTAATAAACTTTTCTTTATAACCTGCAAGGAGTACAAGCTTTTGTTTAACCCAAACTAAATACCCCAGCAAACAAACCAACAAGCCTGTAAATATAAAGATAACATCGTCTCCGGTAAGTAAAATTTGTCTTTCTATATCCAAAAAAAACACCTGCCCACTTAAATTTCTCCTACTAAAATATATAGTAATTATATCCTTTAGTATAACTGAATATAAATAATGAGTACAGAAAAAACCTTTAAAATCTCAAAGAATACAAGCAAACATTAATTGGATTTTAGTTGCTAATCAATCATGATTCTATTATAATAAAAATATATCGCTGTTATAAATATGAATCAAGGAAATTTTTAACATTTTTTCAAATGGCACACAAATATTCTATTTATCCTGCCACTGCAATACAATTCAAGTAATATCTTAAACAATAACCCCTTAACTATAATACATAGGGTTATTTAATAAAGGAGGCATAAATTATGAAAAATTTGTTAGTTGCTGTAGATGGTTCAGAATCTGCCCAAAAGGCCGCTGAAAAAGCCCTGGAGCTGGCAAAAGCTCTTTCAGCAAAAGTAACTATTATTTCAGTATCAGCACCGGCTTTAGCTCCACTCCGTATTCAAGGTGTAGCCCCTCACTATAATGAATTGTTGGAAATGCAAAGAAAACAAGCTCAAGAAACTGCAGAAGGTTATAGGGGTTTTTTTGAAAAAGAAAACCTGGAAGTTTCAATAGTCACCCGCCAAGGAGACCCTGCTACAGAAATCATTCAAGCTTCCGGCGCTGATGACTATTACATGCTAATCGTAGGGAGCAGAGGTTTGACCGGTATTAAGAGAGCCGTCATAGGTAGTGTAGCCAACTATGTAATCCAGGGTTCTAAAGTTCCCGTACTTGTTGTAACATAAATCACTTATACTAAATAAAGCAGGAGGACAGCCCTCCTGCTTTATTTATTGAATTTTTCATAAGTTTACTAGCCTGTTGCTATCAAATTTATTTTACGGGTTTTCTACTTTTTATCATCTTTTCTTGGCCACAGCCAGTTGGAGCCTTTTGCTCCTATAAACATCAAAAGCAAAATTACCACACCCCACCATAAGGGAATTCTGTCTCGTTCCTCCTCTTCAGGAAGAGTTTCTTCAGTTCCTTCCTCCCTATCTGTTACCTGATCAGTTTCTAATATATCACTTGCTATAGTTGGATTTTCACCATTGTTTTCTGTTTCAAGCCCTTGCTGTATTAGAAAGACACCGGTAAATATAAGAATAGCTGCCAGTATTAAAGCCAATGCATTTAAGTTTAAAGAATTCTTCAATAACACAACCCCCTCTACAACTAACAATTGACAGTTAACAGTTGTTAATTAAAAAACCTACTTTCTCTTACTTTTTGAAAGTAGGCCTTTTTGGACCTGTTTTAGCTTGATGTTAAGTAAAATTTATTCGCCAAAGTACTCTTTATTCCTGCTGTGGTAGTAAATAATATTTTTATTATAGTAATCCTATCAGTCTCCAGTATGGATATGCTACTAAAATTATGAATAATCCACTGGCTATTAGTCTGGGTATAAAAACCATCATTAAACTTTTCATGGAAATATATCCAAATGAATAGATGAATAAAAGACCGGGGAATATATAAGGCAGTATATATTGATCTGTGCCATATATAAAGGCATATACAATAGGCAAAGGATTCATATCTAATTGTAATGCTATTTCAGCTAAAGGCCCGGGAAGGCTTCCTAAGGCAGGTAGTGGCGTTAGAACAAAAATTGATAATGCACCAAAAAGCCATGACATTATAATAGTCTGTAATGGAGAAGTTCCTGCCATCAACGGCGCGAGAATATCTGCCATCCATTTTGCTGTTCCTGAAATATTTGCAACTGAACCAATAGCCATACATCCTGCCACAAGAAATAATATCTTAAAATTTAACTTTCCCAACTGTTCATCATTCATTAAATTTATTCCCGGAAGAAATGTTATTAAACCAATTACCATAAAAATCCACGCCGGGCTAATTCCATGGATGGAATCTGTCAATAAAACTACAGTAGCCATAATCAACAATCCTATCACTTTTTTCTCAGCAGGTTTTATTGGTCCCAGTTCTTTATATTTTTCAACAATACCCTCTTTACCCTCTATTACCTTTTCCGGTCTTAATACCACAATTACAATGGTAATACAAATCATAGTAAAAATTAAACTTAACAAAAGGTTATGGTAGGCATATTCTGCCCATGAAACAGTATAGCCGGTAACATCGGCAACTAGATTCATAGACATGGGAATTCCCGCTTCTCCTGTTAAGAATCCCAGTCTGGAACTTATAAGTCCCAAAAAAGCTGCAAGCATAACAGCAGAAGCTGCCTTTGTCTTTTTCTCCAAGTTTAAAGCAATACAAACCGCTACAGCAATAGGGGAGATCATAGCAACTTTTGCCATAAGTGACGGTACAAATGGATTAATAATAACTCCCGCCAAAGCTATCCCAATTAAAATCCCTGTAAAGCTACCTCCTGATTTGATGATAGTAAAATAAGCTATTCTTGTGGAAAGTCCGGAGGTCATCAGAACATGGGCAAGGATAATTCCACCAAAAACTACCCATATCACATTAGTAGTCCAAGGGCCAAAGGCTTGTGCCGGTGTTGCTATATTAGTTAATATATAGAAAACAGGAAGCATTATAGCCACAAAAGTAATAGGAATTATTTCCGTTGCCATACAAAAAACACCCCAAAATGTTACTGCTAAAAAAACTTTAATTGTAGGGGTAAAAGTCCCTGTTTCTGGGATCATAAGTATTATAACAGGAACTAATATTGAAATAGCCCATTTAAGGATAAGTATTATATTTTTATTCTTTGTATCGCCTGCAGCGTTTTCGGATGAGCTTTCATCACTTTGTTTTATGTCTTGTTTCATCAAAAAGCCTCCCATTATTAATACTATCACTTTTAAAAGTATGGAATGTTTTTATACTACTCTTAACTCATCTCTTTATAAGATTATACTATAAATTCTATTAAAGGCTAACTTTTAGCTTAAATTTAACATTTTAATAATTGCTGTTTTTTGCTGCAAACCCTTCATGCGTTTTACTTCTTGCCCGTTATTAAAAAGAATCAAGGTTGGATATCCTTCCACACCATATTTATCAATAGCTTCTTTGTTTTCATCAAAATTAATTTTTACAATCTTAATATCTTCACTAACTTCCTTGGCAACTTCACTTAATACAAAACCTAGCATCTTACAAGGACCACAATTTGTTGAATAAAAATCAACTAAAACTTTACCTTCACCAAGTATTTGCTCTAAGTCCTTTTCATTCATTTCTTTTAACATAACACTACTCTCCTCTTTTATAGACAATAATCTATTACACATTTTCTCATAACTTATTTGCCACATTTTAATTTTTCAATATATTTCACTACACTTTGTGCTGCTATAGCTCCGTCACTGCAGGCAGTAATAACTTGTCTTAAGTTTTTACTGGTTACATCACCGGCACTAAAAATACCATCTACTTTTGTCTTCATTAAAGAATCCACTACAATATAACCATGTTCGTCTAAAATCCCCAGGTCGACAAAAGCTTCTGTTGTAGGCTGCAAACCTATATATTCAAAAGCTCCGGCTGCTTCAACTATTATTTCTTGACCGGTTTCGGTAGATTTTCCTTTCAAACCTTGAAATTTACCTGCACCTAAAAACTCAAGAACCTCATGATATTCATAAATTTTAACATTTGGCATTGATCTTAATTTTTCACAAGCTATCGGATCTGCTGTCAAATTAAACAAAGTAATTATAGTTACTTCCTCTGCAATACCTGCTAAAAAAACAGCCTCTTCAACTGCAGAGTTGCCTCCTCCTATAACTATCACTTTCTTATCCCGATAATGTGTTCCATCACAAATAGCACACCAACTGATACTTGTACCTGCAAATTTATCCTCACCGGGTACATCCAACATTTTAGGGTTGGTGCCTGTAGCTATTATGATTGCTTTTGCATCATATAATTGACCTTCTTCACAAATAACCTTTTTAACATTACCCTCTATTTTAACATCTGTCACTGTTCCATATTCAAATACAACACCCATCTCTTGGGTATGTTCAAACATTTTAATTGCCAACTCCGCTCCATTAATACTTCCCATCCCGGTATAATTCTGAATTTCAGCAGTATTGATAACTTGTCCACCGGGAGCAAGTTTATCTAAAAGCAAAACTTTTAGATTTGCCCTTACTCCATAGATAGCCGCTGTCATTCCGGCAGGACCTGCACCAATAATAACTACATCATACACTACCATCTTGACCCCCTCCATTAATTTTTTAAAGAAAAAGCACTAAGTGAAATTTAGCCTAGTGCTTTTTCCTCATCATCTTCTATAGCTGAAGATTTACACCTGTATCATATTTTTTATTTTCTATGATCACAGAAATTTTATATTCACCGGATGTTATTCCTTCCCTACTAATGGGAACCTCAACAGCTCGATTATCATTTTCCAAGAAAGTACCTACACACATTGCCAGGAAAGGTCTCTTAGCTGTATTAGTGAAATAGCTATAAGTTTTATCTGTTCCTTCAAGCTGCAGCACAACCAGTTGACCTTTTTCAAAAGTCGCCTTAAATACCAGCCTATCTTCCTCAAGAGCAAATTTCATATTATACTGATCCGGTACCATACCTCCTTGCTCGGTAGGCGGAATGGTTTCAAGTACTTCAGTAACACCTAACGTACCCAATAGCTCACCTTTTCCAAAGGCTAATACATCTTTTTGACAATAAAGCTTTAATTTTTCTGCACGGTAACAGTTAGCCGGCAAATTCATTTCATACACTACTATTCCATCTTTTTCTTCTACAGTTATGGAATTTAAAACAAGATGTTTTTCCCAATCTTTGCCTGCATCAGTAAGATCACTCATATGCTGAACCGAAGGTTTATCACAAGTTTCTCCATCAATAACTCCCACACCACCTGAGTGTATCATATAGTGACCTTCAGCATAATATTCTACGTTACAGATATATGTGGAGAAAAATTCTTCACCACGCTCTTTACCATACTGCCATATCTGCTCAATTTCCATTTTATCAGTATCTATTCTGTACCGTACTCCTCTTGAAAAGTTATCCTTAGCCCCAATACGTTTTTCCGGGATTTTGGATCTACCGCTGCCATTATCAAAGTTCATAATATCACCATCGGGAAGTACAACACAGGCATGTTGTTCATACTGCCAATCAAAATCTCCGTCTTTATGTTCTTTTACCGGCTTGAAGAAATATTTGTCGGCAAAATCTTTTGACCATCCTTCCGGGTCACCTATTACCCAGTTTAGCTCGCCGGTATCATAATCAATATTAGCTATAGCATCTTGGTGACGGCCTGATAAGGTTAAGCTGTTAGTCTTTTTATCATACCAAACCGCATTGTTATGAAACCAATCATAGGCACTTTGGCTGCGAGAGCCACCGGTATCTTGAGGAAGTGCTTTTTGGTAATCCCATGACTTTAATATTTTTCCGGTCTTTCGATCTACAAGTACACACACATCTTCAACTGTGCCTCTCCAAGGTTCCTGAGTTAAGATTATCAAATTGCCATCTTCCATTTCAATTTGGTCATGGTGGTATCCTCCGGGCACACGATATTCTTTATATATTTTCCCGATCATACCCATTTCGTAAATACCTGTAGTATGATATGGAGGGAAGAATAAACGGTTAGTACCGATTAATAATCGTCCATTACTTACTCTCTTTAAGTCAAAAGAAAAGTTTACCGGACTATACCAACGAACATCTCCTTTATAGTCATAACCGGCTACCATAGCTAAGGAAGTTGGTGTTACAAACATTATATTGTCTTGAAAATATTCTGGCGTAGTTTCCATCTTAGTAGGCAATTTTACTTTTTCGGGAGCTTTATCTGTTTTAATAGCCAAAGTAGTCTTCCTGCCATCATCTAGAGTTAACTCTATTTGGTTTTCATAATCTATATATAGACCATAAACAGGAATCACATGTGCAAGAGCTACCGGGAATTCAAAGTTAATATCCCCTTCCTTTTCCTTACCTTTAATTGTAATTTTAACAGCCGTATGCTTATCAGTCTCAAACATAACCAATGCTGTCAGTGGTGCAACCAGGTAGGGATTTAACTTTACAAAAGGCTCTTCAAAAGTATATTTTTTCTTCCTATACTCATTTAAAAATTCCTGTTCAGCTTGATACTGCTGAGTTATAATATGGTCAATTATTTTAAATTCAACATTGCTCATAGCTCTTTACCTCCTGTTTTGTTAATATTTATTATTTTAATATTTATTATTTTAATATTTTTTGGTATATTAACCAGTCAGTTAATTCTACATATCTTCATAGTTTTTGTACCAATTATCCCCCATCCTATAGAGGATTGTCATCCTGAGTGCAGCGAAGGATCTGTTTTTTAGAAGGAAGAACAAAGATTCTTCACTGCGTTCAGAATGACAGATGGAGGGTAGGATGAGGGATAAATTGATTAAATTTTATTAAAACAGGCTAAATATAAAGTTAGCAAGAGGTACTCCAATCACTGCCATCATAATTGTTGTGAAAATGGTAACAAGGCCTGCATATTTTATGATATCTTTGGGAGAAACCCATTCTCTGTTACCCCATAACAAAGGAGCAAAAGCTGATGCAGCCGGTAATAAAATTGCAACGTGAACAGTATATATCATAGCCGTAGTAAGAGCCGGTATATATATATCCAGAGGAGTACCAAAAACATATATCAGTGGCATCATTAACGTACCTATAACCACATTGTTCGTAAGCTGAGTAATTATCATTGTAATCACTATCATCATACCAGAAAAGACACCGGCAGAATGTCCTCCTAGTATAGGTTCGAAAACTACAGTTATTGTGGCCAAGATACCCATCTCCGGTTGTACTATTGCACCTGCAACAGGCTGTGCCAATGCTACTAAAAAGAATACCGGCCAAGCAACATATTTGGATAGAATTATAGGTAAATTTAAAATAGGTTTACCATCTATATGAATTAACAGTAATATTGCAACATGTATCATGGCTATACCGTGTACGCCAAGACTGGCTAACATATCAATAACCGGAACGGTACCACGTTCAAAAAAAGTGGGTAGCATAAGCAATGTCATAAAAGTAAATAGGGTTGTAAAACTTATTTTTTGTTTTATATCCATAGGTGGAAGAGGATTTCTATTAAACATCTCTATATTAACTTTGACAAGCTTATCAACATCTGGCCTGAAAATATACTTCATAATTAAAACAAAGAGTACATTAATCAGCACACCCACAATAAGCCCATAAATTATAAATGGTACATAGGCTATATCTAACTCAGTTATCCGGCGAAATGCACCTACAAGGGCCAATGTTGAACCTGTAAATGGTATATTCGCTTGACCGGATATGCCGGCCCAAAATATACCTATTACCATAAGTGTAGAATATTTATCAGTTTTACTAAAACCAAGTTCCCTTAGAGTAGCATAAAGCACTGCCCACATTACGATTACTGCTGACAGCGGATTTGCCGCCAAGGCTATAATATGTGCACAATACATTAGGATGAAGCTGAAAACATAAGGCCTGCCATTAAGCACTTTTCTGGTTAAAAACCATCTAGCTATATAGTTGGTAACACCTAGATGATCTAATACACCAAATAAAATCATCACAAATAACAAAGCTACAACTATATTGTCCCCAAAACCGTCTCTAACCACTGCCGCTATATTTGGATAATAATCAGTAAATGAAAGTGCAACGAGCCCCAATATTGAAGGCCATATTATACTTACAATTGTCCACAGATATATGGCACCCAAAAAGACTCCGACGATCTGCATACCCATCCGTGTAAGCTCTCCAAAAGGTTCAAGCAAATGTCCAAAACCAAACATTATGGAAAGTCCTATTGCAATATGAATATAATACATAATACCTTTTGACTTTTCCGGACTTCCTCCTTCTAACTCGTCTCCTTTTAGCTGCACTCCTTCCTGAGATGCTTTCTTTTGAACTGCTTCTTCCTGAGATGGTGATTGTTCTTTCATTAGCACACTCTCCTTTCATTTAAGTGTAATTGCAAATACATATTAGAACACTATTTTGTGCTTGAAAACATTTTACGTTTTTTATCGCAGGTTAGTATAACTGCCTATTATCATGCCTCCTCTCTTTTGTGAATAAGAAAATATTATAACTATTATTAGTTTATTTAATACAATTATAGCAGTCTTTAAATAGCTAAAAGGATAGCCTATGCTATCCTTTTTTATTTAATATTTCAAATTACACTCAAAGTTTGCATAATTCATAAGTTGCTCCTGATCAATTATTTCGATTCCTTCCTTGCATTTATTTATAATACCATCCTCTTTTAGCTTTTTTATTATTTTAGCTACCGTCACTTTATGAATACCCAAGAGACGGCTAACCTCAGCATTATTGCTATATGCCTTATTAGCCCAAAGCTTACCGTTTATATCTTTAGCACCAGCCAGTAAAAGTGCACAAAACCAATTTCCAATTTTGCCCTTTTGTCTGGCTTGAAACATTAAACTAAGTCTTCGATATTCCATCATTGCCATTTTTAATAACTGCATTAAAATATCCGGCTTATCGGATATATAATGCAAAAGAACTTTTTTTGGTATCTTATAGCAATAGCACGTAGTCTTTGCTACAAAGCGACTATCAGTAAAACCATCACCAAACACTACTAAAACGCCTATTAAAGAATATATACGCTGGTTTGGTTCTTTAATACCAAAAATTATTTCATCTCCCTTTTCTGTTATCTTCATACGATAGCATGTGCCACCCGTGAGATAATATACATACTCAACCTTTTCGTCCTGTTGAATTATCGTAGAGCCTTTTTTAAATTCACAATAGGTAACACCGGGCATTTTTAGTAACTCCACCATATCCCTCCTGAACTACGTTGTTTGAGTTTAGAAAAATCATCTTTGGAAAATATTATTTCTATACTATCACAGATTTTATCAGTAGCAAATATGGAATTTAACAAGTGCATTAAGGGCGTAGTTTACACCAACAATCCCCAATTAAAATCAAAAATAATATTGTAACCGGCCAGGTAATAACTAACTATCTAAAGGTGCTACTTCTTCTACTGCTTCTTCCTTATTAGATAACTCTAAATAAAAAGACATTACAGCAAATATTACTATAGTAGCAAAATATGCATATCCGACAATAGCCACAATAGTAGAAATTACCCCTGACCAAACCATAAAGTTAGCCAAAATACTAAAGAAAGCAGTAACAGCTACGATTGGCAACATAAAGGCAAGAACTTCTGCAAAATTATCTTTTACAAGATTCCAAGACTCTTTGGCAGCTTCTATTATATCAATATCTTTGGCTACAATAATATAATCCCAAAATAGAAACATGAAAAATATTACAATAACGCCAGTTATGAGTAATATTAACCCTAAAAAGCCTGAGACAGCAGCAATTAACATCAAAATAAGTACGGCAATTAGTATAATTAAAATCTGCCATAAAAAGCGTCCAAAAAATTTTATACCATTTTTTACAAAAGTATCTATACTAAAACCTTCATCTTTTAAACCTAAAAGAACACTTCCTAAAAACCCACCTTTTAAAAATACACTTAATAAAAAGAATACTATCGTCATGAATACAGCTATTAACCCATCACCAAAGGATGTGTTAATAACAAACCCACTGTCAACAGGCCCATATCCCCACACCATTTGGAAATCATCAAAAGGTGTTTTTGTAATAAATATTTCTTCAGAATGCAATACCACTTCGCCAAAATGCCAGCTCTCTTCATCAGAACGCCATATCATCTCGTCAGAATGCCATATCACTTCATCTGTAGTTTGATGATCAGGCAAAAGATCGGCAAGAGTAGGCATGGCTCCCGGAAACATAAGTTTAATGTTAAAATCCTGCGTAGCTCGTTCCATAATATATCTTAACCGCGATAGATCAAGTAACGCAGCTATCAAAACTAATGGCAAAAACTTTTTAGCCATTGATATGCCTTTACTAAAATGCTCCAACTTATCACTCTCCTATCACTTCACCTAACTAGCTTACTTCGATATATCATAATAAAGTTTCATTTAACCCATATGTTCTCTTGGGTTGTAACTATTAATCTCCTGCAGCTTTTTGTAAAATTCCTTTTCCTCTTCGGTCAAATTTGGCGGTATGACTATGTCCAATGTTACCAAGAGATTTCCTTTGTCCTGTTCATTGCCAAGTCCCAAACCTTTTAATCTTAAAACTTTACCTGAACTGGTTCCCGGAGGAATTGTAAGGTTGATTTTACCCTTAAGGGTAGGAACTTGAATTTTTGCTCCCAAAGCAGCTTCACTTGGAGTAATAGGCACAGTTACTTTTATATCTGCACCTTCTACTTTATATAGTTTATGTTCATTAATTTTTACTATTAGGTAAAGGTTACCACTTTTACCACCACTTGTACCCGGTCGTCCCTTTCCTGCTATCCTGATTTTTTGTCCATCTTTTACTCCCTCAGGAATTTTCACCTTCAATTTACCTCTACCTACATTTACCTGGGCACTGATTCCATTATATGCTTCTTCGACAGAAAGCCTTATCTCAGATTCAACATCACTACCTGCCGACGGCATATTGTTCATGGAGTGATTACCAAACCCGGAACCACCGAATCCGGAGGAGTTATATCCTTGAGCATCTGCCCTATCAAAACCACCAAAGAAGGTTTTGAAAAAATCACTAAAGTCAGTTTCTTGATCACCCATATTTGTATAATATTGATATCCTCCGCCTTGATTAAAGCCTGATTGATTAAAACCTGAAAAACCACGAGAATTAGTATTAGCTCTCTGCCAACCATCACCTTGACCGGATCTATTCCAGTTAGCACCTAAATCATCATATTTTTTACGTTTTTCTGAATCACTTAAAACTTCATATGCCTCGGATATTTCTTTGAATTTATCTTCAGATTTTTTATCTCCTTTAGTCTTATCAGGGTGATATTTTTTTACAAGCTTTCGATAAGCATTTTTTATTTCTTTTTCAGCAGCTTTTTTATCTACACCCAAAGTTTTATAATAGTCTTTGTATTGCATTGTCATCTCTCCTGTAATTAAGTTATCTATAATAATACTACTCTTAACTAAAAATCATAGTTACGTTGCAAGAATTTTTGCCTCGAGGACTACCATATTTAAAACTAAGGTTGTACTTAGCTCAGGTTATTCTGTTTCCAAATCAGGTAAAGTCACATTACCCCAAGCCCATAAACTACCATCAGCTTTGATTGCCGTTGTATGGAAAAGACCTGCGGAAACAACAACCACTTCTCCCAATACTTTTACAGGTTCCGCCCGATTTTCTGTAGTACCGTCTCCAAGCTGACCAAGCCAATTACAGCCCCAAGCCCATAAACTACCATCAGTTCTGATTGCCATTGTATGTCCTCTTCCTGTCGAAACAGCAATCACATCTTCCATGATTTTTACGAACTCCCCTCGAACCTCTGTGGTGCCATCCCCAAGTTGACCATTCCAATTGTGCCCCCGAGCCCATAAACTGCCATCGGCTTTAATTGCCATCGTATGATCCCCTCTGGCGGAAACAGCAATTACATCTTCCAGTATTTTTATTGGTTCTGATGAAGTTGTGAAAAAAGTTCCTCTTTCATCTTCAAAAGAGCCTTCCCCAAAAAACCATAAACTACCATCTTTTCTAATGGCAACAGTTTGCATACTCCCAGCTGAAACAGCAATCATATCTCCCATGATTTTTATGGGATTTGGATTGGGATCATGCTGATGTGTTTTTGTCCCATTCCCAAGTTGGCCGGAACCATTCCTTCCCCAGGTCCACAAACTACCATCGGTTTTGATTGCCACTGTATGATCACTCCCGGCTGAAACAACAATCACATCCTCCATTATCTTTATGGGACTCAGTCGGTTTTCTGTAGTACCATCTCCAAGCTGACCAAATTCATTATCTCCCCAAGCCCATAAGCTACCATCAGCTTTGATTGCCATTGTATGTCCTCTTCCTGTCGAAACAGCAACCACATCTTCCAGTATTTTTACGAATTCCGTTCTATCCAGAGATTCTGTGGTGCCATCTCCAAGTTGACCCAACCAGTTGCTGCCCGATGCCCATAGACTACCATCAGAGTGGATCAAAAAACTTACTGCGTTTCCTTCTTCAATGGCCATTACTGCCGTTGAAGGTACAGGAGGTGATATAAGAGTCGGTATGGGAACAACTGAAGAATCATTCCATCCGCCACCGTTCATAAATAAGGCAAGTATTATTATTACAGCGGCTATAAAAACTAAACCGTATATTGATTTCTTGTTGTTAGTTATATTGGTTCCGTTTTTTTCTATATTGCTTGTCCCGGTTTCCTCTTCTTTACCGGATAATTCTTGGTAAAAAGACATTACAGCAAAAATTACTATAGTAGCAAAATATGCATAGACTATAATAGCCAAAATAGCTGTAATCTGTCCTAATCCAACCATAAAATTAGCAAAAATACTAAATAATGAGGTAACAATTGCAATTGGCAGCACAAAAGAAAAAACTGTTCTAAAATTATTTTTTACAAGTTTCCAAGATTCTTTGGCAGCACTTACCACACCAGTATCTTTTGTTACAATAATATACTCCCAAAATAGAAGCATAAAAAGCATTAAGAAAACCACAACTAACGATCCCACTAGAAGTACTATCAATCCAAAAATATATTCTGAGTATTGGATACTAATGAAAGCAACAGCAAGGATGGCAAATATGGCAAAGAGTAAAATTAAGGTTATTAATAAAAATCGCCAAAAAAACTTTATACCACATTTTACAAAAGCACCAATACTAAAACTTTCTCCTTTTAAACCTGAAAGAATACTTCCTAAAAATCCACCTTTCAAAAACACTTCTAACAGTAAAATCATTACAAATGTGAACACAAACATTGGATCGCCCAGATAGCCTGAGATTATATCAATAATTTCTCCTTCAAGAGGTGGAGGATCAGGTAGAATTTGAATAAGGCTGGACATTGCACTAGGAAAAGCAATTTGAATATTAAAGCCCTGCACAGCCAGCTTCATAATATCTCTTAGTTGCAAAAGGTCAAATAATACAAGTATAAAAACCAATGAAAAAAACTTTTTTGTCAAAGACATGCCTTTAATAAAATGCTCCAACTTATCACCCTCCTTGCCTCTTATACATACTTATATACTGCTCTGTTTAGCATCATTTATTAAGTTCTAAGTATTTCTTTCAAAAGCAAAATTCAATTTAAAATCATCGTATAAAGCACTTTTTGTATGGTGCTCCATAAATTCAAAGTAACCCCTTGGGCCATTTTTTTCCATCCAATATTGCACAGAATCTTCTACTCGTACAATACATTTTATAGGTATGGCAAAGTAATCCAGCATGCCTTCCGGGGAGCCTAAATCATATTCTTGTTTTAGCAGTTTGTATAATTCTTCATTAGTAAAAGGATCTATAGCCATTAGTACAGCTCTGACAAAATCTTGATTTTCATTGGTAAGATATTCACCAAAATCATATTCCCAGCCATTTAAATAACCATTAATCGTAAAAAGTGATATTCTAAGGGCCTCCACAGCACGCCGACCATTATTATTTCCGGTTTTTCTGCTTACTTTTATTAAATTACTTTCTATAGGAAACATAAATGTAGTAAATTCTTCTTCATCTCCTACTTTTATTTTGCCAAATTTTTTGGACATATTAGAAGCAATTTTTTCAAATGTATAGTAATTATCTATTGTTTTCATACAGTGTTCCTCTCTCAGCTATTTTATCTGTTTTTTCTGTAATTTTTCAATAATCTCTTTCGTTGGAAATTATCTTATACTACTCTTAACCAAAAATCGTAGTCAAGCTGCAAGAATTTTTAGTTAAGAGTAGTATTAATCTATAAGATATATTGTACCACAATAAATAACAACAAATAACAGTATTTTCATTGTTTTTCTAATATCATACACATTTTTGAAAATTAATATAAAATAAAAGCTGAGACCTCGTCGTCCCAGCTTTAAAATTTTTACTATGGTGCCACTACTTGCTTAATAGCATCTTCCACAAAAGCATTTAACGAAACACCTTTTTCAGAAGCAGCAACAGCTACTTTACGATGAAGCTCCGATCCTATACGTACATTAAATGATCCTTTGAAAGGTTTCTCAGGCTCTATGCCATTTTCAGCACAAAAATCAAGATACTCATCAACTGCAGTGTGAAAATCCTGGGTAATTGAGCTAACACTATCACCCTCAAAGGATATGAGAGCTTTAATACCAACTACTTTACCGTAAAATACGCCATCTTCCTCTGAAAATTCAACACTTCCCATATATTCTTTGTAACGAAGATAATTGGTTTTTTTCATAATAACCCTCTTTCTGCTAATGAAGCTATAATGTCGTCAATTTGATAGCGTTTCAAAATATTTCTAGGATGTGGCTTGTGAATACGTATGTAATCACCCTTGCCATCGGTAAAAGCAACTCTCGACCCACCTGTTTTCCCTGAGTTTATAATATAGTAATCAAAATGACCAAGTAAAGTAGTTAATTCAGCAAATGTAAAGTCTGCAGGACGAGATAAGAGACGCTTCAATAGCTTATCTTTTCTACTCAAAATATCACCCACCTATATATAATATACCTAATCTAAAAAGAAAATGCAACTATAGTTGGTTGCATTTTTTAATGGCTATTTATATTTTCGTACTTTCCTTTTGCTCCATCAGGTTCTTTCTTTAAAAGACCTAACTTCACAGCTTTCTCTATGGAATAACGCTTAATCTTTGGATTTTCTACATACTCTAATGGGCTATCACTTGCAAAAAACATATATATGCTCATACCAGCACCTCCCATGCTTAATATGATATCATAAATCCGCTAAAATATAATCATTTTAACCGCTGAAATATTAATAATGTGTGCAGTAAAATATACTAGACCACTAGGTCATCAATCATCATTACTCATTCCCCTACTGCAATTGATAAAGTTTGTAATACATCCCTTTTTCTTTTAGAAGTTCTTGGTGGTTACCGCTTTCTATAATCCGTCCTTTGTGAAATACTAAGATTTTATCTGCGTTTTGGATTGTGGATAACCTATGGGCAACAATTATAGTGGTTCTGTCTTTTGCAAGCTTTTCCATGGCTTCTTGAATAAGAGCTTCGGACTGAGAATCAATGTTGGCAGTTGCTTCATCCAACATTAGAATCTTTGGATCAAAAGCAAGAGCCCTTGCAAAAGCAATTAGTTGCCTTTGCCCCGTAGAAAGGGTAACGCCTCGCTCCTTAACCTGATAATCATAACCACCGGGAAGTTTACTAATAAAATCATCTGCACCTACATAACCGGCAGCAGCTTTGGCAACTTGCTCATTAGCTCTGTCAGTACCAAGGTGAATATTGGTCATAATATCATCAGAAAATAGGAAAACATCTTGCATCACAGTAGCAATATTCCCTCGTAAATCAGACTGTGTAGTTTCCTTAATAGGTATATTATCAATAAAAATCTCGCCTTTTTGAATATCGTATAATCTGTTGATCAAGTTTATAATAGTTGTTTTTCCGGAGCCTGTTGCCCCTACCAGAGCCACTGTTTCGCCGGGATTTATCTCAAAACTGATATCTTTTAAAACCCAGTCCTGATCATTATAAGCAAACCAGACATTTTTGAAACTTATCTTTCCTTGAATATCCTTTAAAGAAATAGGATTTTTCGTATCTTTTACTGTTTCTTCTTCATCCAAAAGCATAAAAATCCGCTCAGATGAAACTATCGCACTTTGTAACTGGGTATATTTTTGAGCCATTTCATTGATAGGTTGAAACAGTCTTTCTGTGTAGACAATAAATGCATACAATGCTCCCAACTGGATAGTATTTTGAATTACTTCCGCACCTCCATACCAGATAAGTAGTACCAGAATGAAGAAAAAAATAATATCTATGGAAGGTCTGAATATAGCATGAGCCTTAATTGTTTTCATTTCCGCATCATAATGTTCCTTGTTAATAGCCTCATACTCTTTAAATCGGCTTTCTTGTCGGTTAAATATCTGGACTATTTTCATCCCTGTGATATTTTCTTGAATAGATGCGTTCAAAGCAGCAAGTTTAATCCTGGCTTGTTGAAAAGCCTTTTGAGCTACTCTTCTATAAATATTTGTTGCAAGTAAAATCAAAGGTATTGAAATAAGACTAATTAACGCAAGACGCCAATTCAACTGAAGCATAACAATTACAATAGCAATTATAAGAACAAAATCTCTAATAAAACCTACTAATACCTCGGTAAACATTTCATTAAGGTTGGCAGTATCGTTGGACACTCTGGTAACAAGTCTTCCTACCGGATTCTTATCAAAAAAAGATAACGATAAACTCTGGAGGTGAGTAAAAATTGCATCCCTTATATCGTACAAAATCCTTTGACTGGCGTAGTTCAAAAGATAATTTTGCAGATAATTGGCTCCAAAACCAATAGTTATAATGGCAAAATAAATAATAGCCAGGTAAACAATATTATTAAAATCACCGTCACCTAAAATATGATTATCAATGGCAATCTTTACAATATAAGGCCTTGCTACAATCACCCCTGAAACAATCACCAGAAGGATCAATGAAAATATTACATACACCCAATATGGGCGAACGTATTTTAAAAGCCTTTTTGTTAACTGCCAATCGTATATTTTCCCTGAAATAGTTTCTTCTGCAAAAGTATCTTTACGCATGGGTATCAACCTCATCTACTCTTTCTTCTTCTAAAAGCTGTATCTGATACATTTTATAGTAAAGACCTCGTTGGTCTCTTATAAGTTCATCATGTTGTCCCTGTTGCACTACTCTGCCCTCATCTAAAACAACTATTTTATCTGCATTTTTTACAGCAGATATTCTATGGGAAATAATGATCGTGCTACGATTTTGCCTGTAACCATCTAAAAAGTCCAGTATCTTTTCTTCTGTTGCTGTATCTACTGCAGACAGACTATCATCAAGTATCAAAATTGAGGGGTTTACCAAAAGTGCTCTGGCAATGGTAATTCTTTGTTTTTGTCCCCCTGAAAGAGTTATGCCTCTTTCCCCTACTATTGTTGCAAATTTATCAGGAAAATCCATAATATCGTCGTAAATAGAAGCTGCTTTAGCTACCTCTACTATTTTTTCCATAGGTGCATCCGGGTACCCAAAAGCTATATTTTCCTGTATAGTCTGAGAAAATAAGAAACTATCTTGGGGAACATAACCAATATTTTTCCTTAAGACTTCAATGGGAATAGTATGTATTTCTTTATTATCTATTAACAGCTTTCCTTTATCCGTATCATAGAGTCGTAAAAGTAAATCTGCAACGGTAGATTTGCCACTACCGGTTCTCCCAAATATAGCCACAGCTTCCCCTTGCTTAACTGATAGAGAAAAATTCACCAGCACATTTTTCGAAGTATCCGGATAAGAAAAATCAAGATTTTTAAACTCAATATTACCTTGAATAGTTTTTATTGATCTGTCTACTATTTTGTCATCAACAATCTCAGGCTCTGCAGCTAATAGTTCGTTGATTCTTGCCATGGATGCAGTTCCCCGCTGCATTAGATTTATAACATAACCGATAGCCATCATTGGCCATGTAAGAATAAGTACATATGCATTAAAGGCAATAAAATCCCCAATGGATATTCTCTCATTTATCACCAAATATCCACCATACCCCAAAACTATCAGGGTACTTATACTTGCCAAATATTGAATAAATGGGTACAAAAATCCTGAAACTTTCACCAGTCTCATATTAGTTTTAATAATATCTGTACTGGCTTCATTAAACTTCTCTGTTTGAACCTTTTCCAGAACAAAGGTCTTTACAACTCTAATAGCAGATATGTTTTCTTGTACTTTATCGGTTACGCCGGCAAAAGCACCTTGGACAATTTTAAATCT
>JGI20163J15578_10000288_pt1 | contig 20889 bp, 18 predicted proteins | sample TergutCu122P1_FD_15578 | JGI IMG/M metagenome (IMG submission 15578)
AATAATACTGTAACAACTAACTTGGAGTTTGACAAGCGGTTTTCCGCTTTCATCTAATATTTGTGCCGCCGCTGGCGGCGGAATGGAGAAATATATGAAAATTACTAAAATAATCTGCTCCCCCGGGATGACAGGATTCTTCTTTGACGATCAGCGGGCAATTAAAGCGGGAGCAGTAATGGAGGGAAATATATATAAGGGAAGCCCTGTTACAGAAGGGTTTCGCTCTGTACGGCAAAAAGGAGAGTCTGTATCAATCATGCTGATATTGGAAGATGGGCAGATTGCTTATGGAGACTGTGCGGCTGTGCAGTATTCCGGCGCAGGCGGGAGGGACCCTCTGTTTTTGGCGCAGGATTTTATTCCGGTTATTAAGCGTGAGATTGTGCCGCTGCTTGAAAACAAAGAAATAACCACCTTCCGCGAAATGGCGGAGATGGTTGACAAACATACAGACAGTGTAAGTAAAAAGCCGATGCATACAGCAATACGCTACGGTATTACCCAAGCGGTATTAGATGCTGTGGCAAAATCAAGCAAGAGACTGATGACAGAGGTAATTGCCGATGAATACGGACTGAAAGTATCTGACCATGCAATACCCATATTCAGCCAGTCAGGGGACGAGCGCTACCAAAATTCTGATAAAATGATTTTAAAGCATTCCGATGTGCTTCCCCATGCTCTTATTAATAATGTAGCGGATAAGCTGGGAGGCAGCGGAGAAAAGCTTGCCGAATATGTAAAATGGCTTCGTGACAGAATATTGTCGGTGAGAATGGATGAAAATTATTCGCCCGTATTGCATATTGACGTATACGGAACATTAGGCATTGCATTTAATAATGATTTCACACATATAGCCGATTATATGTGCCGGTTGGCTGAATATGCAAAACCATTTAAGCTTCGCATTGAAGGCCCGGTGGATATGGGCGAGCGGCAAATGCAGATTAAAGCCCTTGCAAGCCTTCGTGAGATGGTAGAGGCAAAAGGCTCCGATGTGGAAATAGTTGCAGACGAATGGTGTAATACCTATGAGGATGTGGCAGACTTTACAGATAAACGTGCAGGGCATATGGCTCAAATAAAGACGCCGGATTTAGGCGGCATAAACAATACTATCGAAGCGGTATTATATTGTAAAAAACACGGTATGGGAGCTTACCTTGGCGGCACATGTAATGAAACCGACCGCTCGGCGGCAGTTTGTGTTCATATAGCTATGGCGACTGTGCCTGAACAAATGCTTGCCAAGCCGGGCATGGGCGTAGATGAAGGCTATATGATAGTTTATAATGAAATGCAGAGGATACTTAGTCTTATGAAAGGGGTGTAAATCTATGAAAGAACTGTGTATTTTATCGCCTACGGCAATATTGGGCTATGGCTTTCCTGAGGCCAGCTTTATAAAAGGCATGAGTATGAAGCCTGATGTTATAGCAGTTGATGCAGGCTCAACAGATCCGGGGCCTTATTACCTCGGGGCGGGGTTGTCATTTACCGACCGTAATGCTGTTATGAGGGATTTAAGCTTTATGATACCGGCTGCTCTTGAGGCAAAAATTCCGGTGATAATAGGTACTGCCGGTGGGAGCGGAGCAAAACCTCACCTTGACTGGCAGGTAGATATTATTGAAGAACTTGCAAAAAATAAAAACTTGAATTTTAAAATGGCGGTAATTTCTTCGGATATTTCCCGGGAAACCGTTCTTAAAAAGCTGAGAGACGGCAAAATAACACCTTTGCATCCTGTGCCGGAGCTTAAAGAGCAGGATGTTCTTGACAGTGTAGAAATAGTAGGACAAATGGGAATTGAACCTATAATCCACGCCTTGGAAGAAGGGGCGGATGTAATAGTTGCAGGACGTGCCTATGACCCGGCAGTGTTTGCGGCCCTTGCCGTTAAAAACGGCTATGACAGAGGCCTGTCTACTCATTTAGGTAAAATATTGGAATGTGCGGCAATTGCGGCGTCACCGGGCTCAGGCTCTGATTGTATGATAGGCTGGGTAGGGGAGGACTATTTTAGGGTTGATACTTTGTCCGATGCCCGCAAATGTACGGTAAAATCAGTTGCGGCGCATACCTTGTATGAGAAAACAAATCCCTATATACTTCCGGGCCCCGGCGGGGTGCTTGATTTAACAAATACGGTATTTACCCAAGAAAGCGAGTCTGCCGTCAAAGTAACAGGCAGTGTGTTTGAACCATCCAATCCTAATTATATCAAGCTTGAAGGGGTAAAAAGCGCAGGCTTTAGGACAGTATCAATTTGCGCCACTGCCGATCCCGTTATGATGTCGCAAATAGATAATATTATTGCAGCGGTAAAAGAGCGTGTAAAATCAAACTTTGCAGGCAGTATAGGCGATTTTGCGCTGGATTTTAAGGTATACGGCCGAAACGGAGTAATGGGAATATTTGATGCAGGCGGTTATCCGCAGACAAGTCAAATTGGTAAGCCCAATGAGTTTTGCTTTGTAATTGACGCTGTAGCGCCTACTCAGCAAGGGGCAGATACTATTTGCTCTTTTGCAAGGTCAACTTTGCTGCATTACGGTTATGAAGGGCGGATATCCACCGCCGGAAACTTAGCTTTCCCATTTTCACCGTCAGATTTTAAAGTAGGTGAAGTGTTTGAATTTTCAATTTATCACCTTATGGAGGCGCCTGAGCCTCTGGAGCATTTTAAAGTAGAAATCAGGAGGTGCGGCCAATGAAGCTTATAGAAATAGCTGATGTTATACGTTCTAAAAATTCAGGGCCATATGAACTTACATTTGATATAATATTTAAAACCCGTGAGTTGTATGAGCGTGTTTGTGAAAAAAATGCAATTAATAAGGAAAACTTTGCGGCTCTTTATAATATTCCCCTCGAAAATGTAATGGAAGTGGTACATTTCGACCCGGTGGGCGCTGTCAAAATAACTGTAATCCGTCCTATAGCCTCAGGCGCTTTCGGTGAGTCGGATGTTTACGGCGCACAGCAGCACGCGCCGCTGATGGGAATGGATATAGATATATAAAATGGGGAGATATGCATGCAAGATTTAATACGCGAAATGTCCATGTACCATGTTTATTTTGCCCCCAGAGGAAAGGAGAGGCTTTTGCTTTTAGGTGAGCAGCTCTCACAGCGGCATTTAAGCTTTACTGACAGATTGATTGGAATAGTCGGTGATGCGGGCTCAGGCAAATCCTCTGTAATAAACGGGCTTCTGCCGGGGCTTGAGCTTGTAAATGACGATGATGGTATTAATCCCATGAAAATTATGCAAGTTCGTGATTTGGACAGATCCTTTGACGCAGGTACTTATCATATTGATATGCGCTTTCAGCTTGCTTTCACTCAGATGCATGAAGTTGTCAGTTTTGTCAAGGAGGCTATCAAAAGAAACAGGCGCCTTGTTATAGAGCATTTTGATCAGCTTTATCCCTTTTTAGGTATGAATGCGGATTTGATTATTGGTATTGGTGAGGAAATATTAGTTACCAGACCGAATATTTTTGGCCCCTTGCCGAAGGATATATATGATATTGTATTTACATCGGTAAAATACAGGCGAATGGCGCATACGGCGGAGGATTTAACAACAATGCTTCTAAGCGCTGAATTTGGCTATGATGCTAATAATTGGACCCATTCCGATGTGCGGCGGGGATTTGTACTGAAATTCAAGGAAAAGCCCAATATTAACTTAGCCAAACTTGAGAGCATGGTAAATGAAAAAATAAGCAAAAAATTGCCTGTAAGCTATTATGATGAAAACCATATTAAAATAGGTGACAGCTTACAATATTGCACAAGCCCCAGGATACATTTAACAAATACTGCCGATGTAGAGGAATTTCAATTAATGCCTGAATTTATGTATGATGAGCGCGCTGATGATTATTCTTTGGTAGGTTTGATTGGAGAAAAGCGCATAGACTTTTCCGATTTAAACAGATTGAATAGTTTTTAAGGACAAGGTGACTGTAACCACTATAAAAATAATTTATGAAAAGCTCTCATCTCTCATTGGGAGCTTTTTTATATTAATGCGATGCCATATTAAAAGCCATGCGCTTTTTAAGGTCATAGCCAATGCAATTCCCCACCATATGCCCGTTGTGCCGAGAGCCGTAGCGGCCAGAGCGTAGCAAATGAACACCCTGAATATATTACTTGATATGCTGACGATTGTGGGCTTAGTAGTAAGGCCGCGGCCTTGGAAAGAGCCTGTTGCCACACTTTCCAAGCAAAAGAGAAATTGAGCAAGGGAAATAATGCGCAAATAATTAGTGCCTATTAGGATACTCTCGGGATAAGAGAGAAAGAGAGAGACTAAAGGTGTTGCAAACAAAAACAAAAATAAAGTTATAACTATGCCGTATATACCCATAAAAATATAAGCTACACGGAAGGTAGAGCGCAAGCGCCCCCATTTTTTTGCGCCGAAGTTTTGGCCGACAAATGCAGTTAAAGCAGAGCCAAAGCCGCCGCCTATCATAAAGGATAAAGATTCTACCTGTATACCTACCTGATGTGCAGCTACAGCACCGGGGCCGAAACCGGCTATAAGCCTTGTTACCACCATAAATATGAAAGTAAATAAAGCGGCCTCTATAGCAACAGGCAGCCCCCATTTAAAAATTTGGCGTATATATTTTTTTTGAGGCTTACTGAAATAACTGTATTTCTCAAAGGGGCGGTTTTTGTAACGCTTTATTGCCAGCAGCTTTAGGCCGAGGTTTATAGCCGCAGCAATAACAGTACCGATAGCGGCACCAACAATACCCAGCTCAAAAATAAAAATTAATATAGGGCTTAATATAATATTAAGGCCAAAAGCAAAAGAGTCTATGTAAAAAGGCAGTTTAGTATTGCCAAAGCCGTTAAAACAGCCTGTTATTGCAGCATGAGCATATATAAAGGGTACAGCTAAGGCTGTAACAGCCAAATATTGCTCTGCCTGGTAAACAACGTATGAGTCATCTATATTAAAGAAACTAATCATTTGTCTGTTAAAAATCACCAATAAGGCAGCATAAAATATGCCTAGCAATATAGCAAGGAAAAAGGAATTTTGGGCATATTTTTTTGCCATTTCCTTTTCGCCTCTGCCGATATTTTGTGATACGCCAATTTCTGAACCTATTATGCCAATAAGTATCATGGACATTGACAGCCACAAAAATTGGCCTCCGATACCGGCAGCAGCCACTGCCCCTTCCGAAAGCCTTGAAAGCCAAAACATATCTGTTAAATTATAAGCCATTTGCATAAAAGATGTGGCCATAATAGGCAGCGATAACCTTATTAACTTGGGTAAAATCGCCCCTTCTGTTAAATCGAATTTGCTTTTTACTGCATCCAAATTTGTATCTCCCTAAAAAAGTTGCCGGAGCTTATAAGTAGCCGTATAAGTAGTCGTTTTGGCTTATAGTGATTTCAGTCAAAAACGGACTGAAATCACGCCCCGCATTCGCACATTTGCTTCCACAGCGAGACAAAGCTGCGCATTATCTCGCCGAGGGACGTTGACGCAAATATGCTCATGGTTGTACCGGCAAGAAGGCCGGACGCCCAAAGGGCGGCTTTTTGCGTAGCAAAAAGTACTGAGTGGGGGCGTTCATGCACTTTAAAACGACAAAAATGAGCAAGCTCATTCCGGTCCGTTTTAAAGTGCATTCACTATAAACGACTATATGATACCACAAGTTTAGATTTGGCACCAGTTTTATTTTAAAAAAAAGTGAACTACCAAACGCCGTTGAGACGCGGTAGTTCACTATCAGGCATTAATATTTCAAATCTTTACCTCGCTATATCCATATCTCTGTCTCTATCCCTATCCCAAACCCTGTGATACATACTCAGGCAGTATAAGCCGGCGGCTCCCACAAGGATGTAAATAAATCTTGATGCCATAGTCGACATTCCGCCGAATATGCCGGCGATAAGGTCATATTGGAAAAACCCTATTAAACCCCAATTAACTGCGCCTGCTATAACTAAGGTGAGGCAAAGCCAATCTATAGGACGTGCTCTCATAGTGATAACCTCCAAAAGCGGCGTGGATTTTTTTACAGCAAACAACAGCTTAAGCCTAAAAAACCGCTTTGAATTATTATTGTCCTATAAATTATCATTATCCATCATATTTTTTACAATTTTTTTATTAACAACAGATTGTACCATTAGAGGCAGCATTTTTTTGTGAAGGGTCAGATTATAGCATTTATCATAAAGAGAATGAAACTCTTCATATACTTCGGTAATCTTATTGCCATCATCCGGCTCTATATACAGCTCAAGAAATTTTCCGATTTCAGGAAGAGAATAAATTTCCTTAAACTCATAGATTATAGCAAGAAAGATGATATGCGTTCTAAGATAATATCTTTTTTTGGCAGGAGGAGGCATTATGCCAACTCTAATATAATTTTGAATCATAGTTTTTGTAAAATAAATACCATATCCTTCAAAAAAGCGAATCACCTGGGAGACGGTCATTTCATTATTGTAGCTTTCAATATTTTCCAAAATATTACGTATCATAATACACCTCTACTCATTGTCGCCGCGCCCGGTATGCCCAAAGCCGCCGCCGCCTCTTTTGGTGCCGGGAAGTTCAGATATTTCTTTAAAATCAGGCCTGAAGACTTGGGCTATTATCATTTGCGCTATTCTCATACCTCTTGTTATCTCAAAATCCTCATATCCGTGGTTTATGAGGATTACTTTTATCTCACCTCTGTAGTCTGAGTCTATTGTTCCGGGAGAGTTTAGCACCGTGATTCCAAAATTTGCCGCAAGGCCGCTTCTTGGCCGTATCTGAGCCTCATAATCAGGGGGCAAAGATATGCGTATTCCCGTGGGGACGGCCTTATATTCTCCGGGCTTTAGTATTATATTCCCTATAATATTCGCCCGCAAATCAGCCCCCGCGGAGCCGGATGTTTGATATTTGGGAAGTTCTAAATCTTCAGCTCCGTCAACTTTGTTTATTAAAAAATCATCTGCCATATAATCTCCTAAAGCTCAGCGTTTTTTGACAAAAGCGCCGCATTGTGCAAATCATCGCTTGCTGTGGTAAATTTCAACTTCTTATAATCAGCTTTTGCCATAGTTTTTTGCAAATAAGGCAAGCTTTTAATCAAATCATTCTTACGATAGCCTATTATTTTGTTTGTAATTAATTCAAATCCAAAATCAGAATATAATTTCAGCGCGCATACCGATGTAGGCTGCGTATGCAGATATACAGGGTAGCGCGCCGTTTTCAAAATTTTGCTAAGCAGTGCGCGCCCGAGCCCTTTTCCCTCTTGCTCAGGCAGCACACGAAACCAACCAAGGGTATTAATAACTCCATAAGATTGCCAAAGGAAACAGGAAGCAACAGGCTTATTATGCTCATCACAAACAAATGTAACACGGCGAAAAAATTCATCTTCATTTTTCGCATAGACCTTGTTATAGTAATCTGAAACATATTCAACATACTGTTCCAAAACCACTACGCGCTTCCATATTTCCAGTTCATCTTTTCTGCACAGCCTGAATAAATACCCATCCGGCAATGGTCTAAAGGCATATTCATTTATCTTTTTGCATACCATGAAAAGATTATAACTTCCAATTTCCTCATATAAGCTTGCAAGGCCGGCTTTATGAAATGCAATATAATCCCGGCTGTTGTCATATGCCATATTATTTATCTTTCTTAGCCATATGAGCAATAAGGTCAATAATTTTGCAGCTATATCCCCATTCATTGTCATACCAAGCTACAAGCTTTACAAAATTACTGTTAAGAGAAATGCCTGCAAGAGCGTCAAATACACTGGTGCATTCCGCGCCTATAAAGTCTGAAGAAACCACTGCATCTTCAGTATAAGCTAAAATGCCCTTTAATTCTCCCTCGGCAGCTTTTTTAACACAAGCTTTAATTTCATCATAGGTTGCGCCTTTTTCAAGGCGGCAAGTTAAGTCAACTACGGAAACATTAACAGTAGGAACACGGAAAGCCATGCCCGTAAGCTTACCTTTAAGAGACGGAATAACCTCACCGACAGCCTTGGCAGCCCCTGTAGAAGACGGAATAATATTAGCGGATGCAGCCCTGCCGCCTCTCCAGTCTTTTCTGGACGGGCCGTCAACAGTCGGCTGAGTGGCTGTCATAGCATGGATTGTAGTCATAAGTCCTTCAACAATACCAAAATTATCGTTAATTACTTTGGCCAAAGGTGCAAGGCAGTTAGTGGTGCAGGAAGCATTAGAAACTACATTCATATCAGGGCTGTATTTTTCTTCATTTACACCCATTACAAACATGGGGGCGTCTTTACTTGGGGCTGAAATGACAACCTTTTTAGCGCCTCCTTTGAAATGAGCACTTGCGCCGTCAACAGTAGTAAATACGCCGGTACATTCTGCTATATAATCGGCCCCTGCTTTGCCCCATTCAATTTCTTCAGGCTTCCAGCAGTTAAAAACTGCTATTTCCTTGCCATTTACCACAAGCTTATTGTCTTTTGCACTGACTTCCCCTTTGAAACGACCGTGAACCGAGTCGTATTTCAACATATATACCATATACTCAGGATCAATATTCGGGTCATTAATTGCAACGACAGAAACATCATCGCGCTCTGCAGATGCCCTTAAAACAAGGCGGCCAATACGTCCGAATCCATTAATACCAATTTTTACCATTTTACATTCCTCCTAAGTTTGATTTTACTAAATTTTTTAAGTTTCTGTTTTTAAGTATAACATATTTTTAACTGCTTACGCAAAATATTTTACTCCCGACAAGAAAATTTTAGGCTCGTAATTTCCGGGAACATTTTTAAATGCAGCATTTGTATATCTTTCATTATGTCCCATTTTTCCGAAAACCCGCCCATCGGGGCTTGTAATACCTTCTATTGCCAATGCAGAGCCATTAGGGTTAAACTCAAAGCAATTGGCTCCGTTGCCGTCAAAATCTACATATTGGGTAGCTATTTGGCCGTTTAACTTAAGGTTTTTTAAATTTTCCTCCGAAGCTAAAAATCTGCCTTCACCATGACTTACAGGAACGCGATAGATATCTCCGGGCTTGGTACGCCACAGCCAAGGGGATTTGTTTGAAACTATTTTCGTATTAACTATACAAGATATATGCCTGCCTATTTTGTTGGATATTAGGGTAGGGCTGTTTTCATTAATTTCTCTAATCTCACCATGAGGCAAAAGCCCGAGCTTAACGAGAACCTGGAAGCCGTTGCATATACCGATTACAAGGCCGTCTTTTGTATTTAACAAGCTTTCCATTGCATTTTTAATATATTCATTTCTAAAAGCCGCCGCTATGAATTTACCGCTGCCTCCCGGTTCGTCTCCCGCGCTGAAGCCGCCCGGTAAGGCCAATATTTGACTGTTTTCAATTTTTTTGGCCATTAACTTGCAGCTTTCGGCAATTTGGCTTGGGCTAAGACTTTGTACTACAAAAATTTCCACATCTGCTCCGGCGGCCTCAAAAGCTCTTGCGGTGTCATATTCACAATTTGTCCCCGGAAAAGTAGGAATTAAAACCTTAGGCCTTGCTATGCCAAGTTTCGGAAAAGCCTTGGAAGCGTCAGGCAAAGGCTTTAAATCATTATCTTCAAAAGGTATGTCTAAAAGCAAATTAGTGTTAAAAACATTTTCAAGGGTTGAAAGCCAGCCGGTAAGAGCCTCAAAATGATTTATTTTATTGCCGTTTATTAAAAAATCAATATTATCGGCAGTGCAACCTAAATATAGGATGTCAAAGTCTTTAAAATTACTTTCAAATTCAGCGTTATCGCAGTTAAGCTCGAAAACAAAGCCGCCGTAATTGGCACTGAACAGCTTATTCTCATCGAGTTCAATATTAAAGCCAATGCGGTTGCCAAAAGCCATTTTTGCCAAAGCTTCCGATATGCCGCCAAAACCTATTGTATGAGCCGAAATAATATTTCCGCTCACAATATTTTTATGAACTGTTTCATTAAGCTTGCGAAGGTTTTCAAAGTCCGGCATACCTGCACTGTCATATCGGTTGAAAACGGCAAAAATCGGAGACTCTGCCTTTTTAAACTCGGGAGAAATAATATTATCCACATGAGTATGGCTTACTGCAAAGCTTACAAGAGTAGGAGGCACATCAATCTCATTGAAAGAGCCGGACATAGAGTCCTTACCGCCTATTGAAGCTATGCCAAGCTCAAGCTGAGCTTTAAGGGCGCCTAAAAGAGCGGCAAAAGGCTTGCCCCATCTTACAGGATTTGTCCTTAGCCTTTCGAAGTATTCTTGAAAGCTTAAGTAAATTTTACCCGGGTCGCCTCCCGTGGCCACAATTTTTGCAACCGAGTCCACAACAGCGCATATAGCGCCGTGGTAAGGGCTCCATTTTGATAATTTCGGGTCAAAGCCAAAGGCCATTAAAGAAGCTGTAGCAGTATCTCCTTGTATAACAGGCAGCTTTGCCGCCATTGAAAGAGCGGGGGTAAATTGGAATTTTCCGCCGAAAGGCATTAATACCGTGCCTGCGCCTACAGTAGAGTCAAAATTTTCCGAAAGCCCTTTTCCGGCACAAACATTTAAGTCAGTTAAATTATTAAGAAGTTTTTCCTTAAGATTTGCTCCTTCCACATTACGTTCCGTAAAGGGTTTAGGCGCCTCAATATAAACATTGGCATATTGCTTCGCTCCATTGGTATCAAGAAAATCTCTTGATATATCTACAATGGATTTGCCGCGCCAGTTTATAACAAGTCTTCTGGAATTATTAACTTGTGCAACAACAACAGCATTTAAATTCTCCAAAGCGGACAGGCGGATAAACTCTTCTGCGTCGCTTCCCTTAACGCAAACTGCCATACGCTCCTGAGACTCGCTTATAGCAAGCTCAGTGCCGTCAAGGCCCTCATATTTTTTTGGTACCTTGTCTAAATTAACGACAAGGCCTTCGGCAAGCTCGCCTATAGCAACACAAACACCGCCTGCGCCAAAATCATTACAGCGTTTTATAAGCTTTGTAACCTGTGGGTTTCTAAAAAGCCTTTGAATTTTTCTTCCTGTAGGAGCATTGCCTTTTTGTACTTGCGCGCCTAAAAGCATAATTGAATCATCAGTTTGCACTTTAGAGGAGCCGGTAGCGCCGCCTATGCCGTCACGCCCTGTTTCGCCGCCTAAAAGTATTATTACATCCCCCTCTGCCGGCCGCTCTCTTACTATATCCGCCTCCCGTACAGCGCCGACAAGAGCGCCGAGCTCCATACGCTTAGCTAAATAGCCCTCATCATATATCTCCTGAACAAGCCCTGATGCAACACCAATTTGATTACCGTAAGAACTGTAGCCGCGAGCCGCTTCCTGGGTGATTTTGCGCTGGGGCAGCTTTCCCTTCAAAGTGCTTTCAACGGGTACTCTGGGGTCTGCACTGCCAGTAACTCTCATAGCCTGATAAACATAAGCCCTGCCTGATAAGGGGTCTCTTATAGCACCTCCAAGGCAGGTGGCAGCGCCGCCGAAGGGCTCTATCTCGGTAGGATGGTTATGAGTTTCATTTTTAAACATTAAAAGCCAATCTTCTTCTTTCCCGTTTATATCAGCCTTTATTTTTATTGAACAGGCATTAACCTCTTCAGACTCGTCAAGATTTTTAAGAACGTCAGTTTTCTTTAAATACCGCATGCCCATTTGAGCAATATCCATTAGGCATAAGGGCTTGTCCTTATTGCCATATACTTCTCGGCGAAGCTTTAAATACTCCTCATAAGAGACTTTGACAGGCTCTGTAAATTTCCCGTCCTCAATTTCCACTTTTTCTATATTTGTAAGGAAGGTAGTATGCCTGCAATGGTCTGACCAGTATGTATCCAAAACCTTTATTTCGGTTATTGTAGGGTTGCGTTTTTCCGTGTTTTTAAAATATTCATGAATATGCATAATATCTGCATGGCTCATAGCAAGGCTCAGCTTCTCACAAAGCTCTGTAAGCTTATCTTCACTCATATCAATAAAGCCTGCGACGCTTTTTACATCCTCAGGTTCAGCAGGAGGAGTTTTAAGAGTTTCGGTTTTTTTAAGAGAGCATTCCATAGAGTCTACGGGGTTAATGATGTACGCTTTGATTTTAGCAATTTCCCCATCGCTCAATTGCCCCTTAAGTATATAAAACTTAGAGCTTACAACAACCGGTTCGGATTTCTCATTTTCGCCCATAATTATTTTTATGGCGGCTTCTGCCCAATCAGCTCTCTGGTCATATTGGCCGGGCAGGTATTTCATACCGAAGGCGTATTCATTGCTGCCCAGAGGCAAATCTTCCTTATGGCAAATATCCACGGGAGGCTCCGAAAACACGGACCCAATGCATTTTTCATATACTTCATCGCTTATTCCGGCTACATCATAGCAATTCAGCACGCGTGCCCCTTGGAGGCTTTTAACCCCAAGATTATGCTTAACATCGGAAAAAAAACTCGAACCCTCCGTACTTACAGATGGCTTTCTTTCAACATAAATGCGCCTTATTTTGTCCATAACAGCATTTACCTCCTCTTGTTAAATTTGTCAAGTTCCGTAATTAACTGCTCATTCAAAATTTTTATATATGTTCCTTTAACACCAAGAGAACGAGCTTCAATAAGCCCTGCAGATTCAAGCTTTCTAAGGCCGTTGACTATAGCCGAGCGCCCTAAATTATGCTCAGCGGCAATTTTTTTGGCTATTAAAAGCCCTTCCAAATCGGGAAGTTCGTCTGCAATATGAATTATTGCCTCAAGCTCTGAGTAGGACAATGTGCCAAGGGCAGCTTTGACATCTGAGTTTTTTGAGCGGCTGTTTTCAATACCCAGTAAAACCAAAGTAATAAAAGACGAGAGCAGCTCTCCGTACTTAAGCTCATTTTCTTCAAAAGCTTCTTTTCGCCTAAGCTCCAATCCGCCTGTCCGCTCCCCGGAAAGTACAATAGGTAAAACTACACTTTCAAGTTCTTCGCTTAAAGCTTCCCGAGGTTCAATATTCAAAATAACCTCGCCTTTATCATCTACAATTTTAACCGAAGCTCTCAGAGAATGACTCAAATTTGACCCGAATACTTTTACAAGGCCGGGATAATCTAAGCTTCTTTTAAGCGCATCGTAAATTATATGCTGCGGGCTATATTGCATATTGCCAACCCTTTCTACTGACCTTGATCATCTGAATCCACAAACTCCCTTGAGTAGCCGCAGGAGCGCTCCGAGCATACAATCCGCTTGGTTTTAGAGCCTTTCTCCACAAGATAATTGCCGCAAACCGGGCAGCTTTCCCCGGCCGGTTTATTCCAAGACATAAAATCACAATCGGGAGTATTTTCACAACCATAATATCTTCGGCCTTTTTTGGTTTTTTTAACCAATATTTTGCCTTCACATTTAGGGCAGTTCACACCGGCTTCTTCAAAGAAAGGCTTTGTATTTCTGCAATCGGGGAAAGACGGGCAAGCAAGGAATTTGCCAAATTTACCATGTTTGATAACCATATTGGCGCCGCAATTATCACAAATAATATCTGTCTTCTCATCCTCTATAGTTATTTCGCCGATTTTTTCCTCAGCTTGTTCAATCTTAGGCAAAAATTCCACATAGAATTTTCTGATAAGCTCTTTCCACTCTAAATCTCCGTCTTCTATTCTGTCTAAATCGTTTTCAATTTTGGCTGTAAAGTCTATATCAACAATATCGCCAAAATTATTTTCCATTATTTCATTTACGATTTCACCAAGCTCTGTAGGATAAAATACCTTATTTTCCTTAACCACATAGCCGCGATGCAATATAGTTGTTATAATAGCCGAATAAGTGCTGGGGCGGCCTATGCCAAGCTCTTCAAGGCTCTTTACAAGGCTTGCGTCAGAGTAGCGCGGAGGCGGCTGGGTAAAATGCTGTACTCCGTCGATACTTGCCACTTTAAGCTTTTTGCCCTCTTTAAGCGCGGGAAGCTTTGAGCTTTCTTCCTCTTCATCATCGGTGCTTTTGTACACGGCCAAATATCCGGGGAATTTTAAAGTAGAGCCTGATGCGCGAAAAACCGCATTTCCGGCGGTAATTTTAATTCCCATAGTTTCAAAAACCGCGCTTTCCATTTGGCAAGCTATAAATCGCTCCCAAATAAGCTTATATAGCCTAAATTGATCTCTGGATAAAGAATCTTTTATAATAGCGGGTGTAAGCCTTGTATAAGTCGGCCTTATAGACTCGTGTGCGTCTTGAGAGCGGCCTCTTTGCTTATACTCTATTTTCTCTTTAACGGCATATTCGCTACCGAAATTATTTTCTATAAATGCTTTTGCATCTGAGAAAGCTTCATCGGATACCCTTACAGAGTCAGTACGGATATAGCTTACAAGCCCTATGGTGCCTTCGCCGGCTACATCAACACCTTCATAAAGCTGCTGGGCTATTTGCATTGTTTTGTTAGTGGCAAAGCCTAAAGCTTTAGAGGCTTCCTGCTGCAATGTACTTGTTGTAAAAGGCGGGCTTGGCTTTCTTGTTTTAGTGCCGGTTTTTATTTCGGCTACGGTAAATTCTTCCTTTTTTATTTCAGAAAGGAGCTTATCAACCTCAGCTTTGCTCTTAAGCTCAGCCTTGTCAGCGCCAACTGATGCAAGCTTAACTTCAAATTTATTTTTACCGTCTTGGAGTTTGGCGGAAACCGTCCAATACTCCTCGGGAATAAAATGTTCAACCTCTTCTTCTCTGTCGCAAATCATTTTCATAGTTGCGGATTGTACACGGCCGGCGCTTAAACGCCTTTTAACCTTCTTCCAAAGAAGAGGGCTTATTTTATAGCCTACAATCCTATCTAAAATACGGCGGGCCTGCTGAGCATCCACCAAGTCCATATCAATATTTCTGGCTTGCTTTATGGATTTTTTCACCGCGTCTTTAGTAATTTCGTTAAAGCTGATTCTCCCTGTGTTTTTATTTTGAAGCTTAAGTGCATGGTATAAATGCCAGCTTATAGCTTCTCCTTCTCTGTCAGGGTCAGTTGCGATATAAATTTTCTTAGCATTTTTAACTTCCTTACGCAAATTGGCTAAAATTTCACCTTTACCTCGTATGGTGATATATTTGGGCTCGAAATTATTTTCAAAGTCAATGCCCATATCGCTTTTTGGAAGGTCTCTTACATGCCCTACCGAAGCCTCTACTTTATAATTGCTTCCCAGAAACTTTTTAAGTGTTTTGGCCTTTGCCGGTGATTCAACAATAACCAAATTATCTGCCATAACTTCCTCCATGTACTTAATATTATCTCGTATATTTCTGACCGGGCAGTTCGCTTATTAGGCCTGTAAGTCCCAGTCTTGTAAGCGCCACCAGGACGCTTCGCGGATCAAGCCCTGATTTTTGGACAATATCATCTAAGTCCACAGGCTCATCACCTAATAAAGCATATACCGTTTTTTCATTTGGCGCAAGAGGTATATTTTCATTATTATAAATTTCTTCATTTAAGTTATGCAAAACTTCGCTTTCTATAACACCTAAAGCATCTAAAATATCCATAGCACAAGTGGCTACATGAGCCCCTTCTTTTATGAGTTTATTGGTGCCTTCGCTTCTTAAGCTTGTTATATTTCCGGGAACGGCCAACACCTCACGGCCTTGCTCCAAAGCGTGATTAACGGTAATCATAGTGCCTGATTTTATCCCGGACTCGACTACAACAAGGCCTAAGCTCAGGCCGCTTATAATTCTGTTTCGCAGGGGGAAATGCCATTTGTCGGAGCTTGTTCCGGGAGGAAATTCGCTTATAACACATCCGCTTTCTTTAATGGCTTCATAAATTTTTTCATTTACAGCCGGATAGCATATATCAACACCGCTTCCAAGTACAGCCACAGTAGGCTGCCCTGCATCTAATGCCGCTTTGTTGGCTACTGCGTCCAGCCCGTCGGCCATACCGCTAACTATTATCACGCCTTTTTGCGCCAATTCTTTTGAAAGCCTATATGTAGCTGTTTTGCCGTAGGCTGTTGGCCTTCTGGTACCTATTATACTAACCCATAATTTATCAAAATCCGGCATATTGCCAAGGAAAAACAGTCCAAGAGGAGGATTTTCAATATCTTTTAAAAGGAGAGGGTAGTCAAGGGAAAACTTTGATACGAATTTAATGCCTTTTTTATCAATATCAAAAAGCATTTTATCAGGATTGATTTTTCCTTTCATATAGGCTATTTTCGATATTAAACCTTCAGGCAGTCCCTTTAACTCACACAAATCATTTTCGGAAGCCCTGTAAATTCCCTCCGGACTTCCAAATTTTTTCAGCAAGCAGTCTATATATTGTGATTTAAAGCCATACAAATGAGTCAGCCAAATCATATATTTTAAATCGTCCACTTACACCCCTCCTTTGTTATAATTCACTATATAAAATTCAGTATAAATAAAAATCACCAAAAATTCAACAAAATATGGACTATTTTGATATATGCATTATAATAAAGTTACGGATGAGGTGATTTTTTTGGTTACCAAAATAATAAGCTCTGCCTTAAATGGTGTAGATGGCTATATTGTCGTAGTTGAAACGGATATTGGTCGCGGTATGCCGGCTTTTGATATTGTCGGCCTTCCCGGCTCTGCCGTAAAAGAGTCAAGAGACAGGGTTAGGGCTGCAATAAAAAATTCAGGCATTGAATTTCCGATTAAACATATAACTGTAAATCTTGCGCCCGCAAATACAAAAAAAGAAGGCCCGGCCTTTGACTTGCCTATAGCTGTAAGCATTTTAGGCGGCATGGAGATTATAAACGCGGCTAAGCTTGCGAATGTTCTTTTCCTAGGCGAATTATCATTGGACGGCTCTCTAAGGCCCGTTAAAGGCGTGCTTTCAATGGTTCACAGTGCCTATAAGGAAGGCTGTACTAAATTTGTGGTGCCTGCGGAAAACGCAAAAGAAGCGGCTTTGGTAGACGGCGCGGATATTTACGGCATAGAAAGCTTAAACGAACTTTTGGCTCATTTAAAAAAGCCCCATCTTAAACCCGTTAAAGCAAATAAAAATGAGGAATTTGAAAAAAGCAGCTTAGTATCCGAGTTGGATTTTTCCGATGTAAAGGGTCAGTATAAAGTAAAGCGCGCCCTTGAAATAGCAGCTTGCGGTTATCATAATATACTAATGCTGGGGCCTCCCGGCTCAGGAAAAACAATGATGGCAAAGCGCCTTCCCGGTATAATGCCGCCTCTTCGCTTAGATGAGAGTATTGAGGTGACTAAAATATACTCTGTTTGCGGACTGCTTAAAACAGAGAGCGCTTTGGTTACGGAAAGGCCTTTCCGCTCCCCTCACCATACAAGTTCTTATGCTTCTTTGGCAGGGGGCGGCGGCAATCCTAAGCCCGGCGAAATGAGCCTGGCTCATAAAGGGATATTATTTTTAGACGAGCTGCCCGAATTTAGCAGAAATACCTTGGAGACTCTACGCCAGCCTATGGAAGATAAGCATATAACCATTGCCAGAGCAGCAAATACATTGACTTACCCTTGCGATTTTATGTTAGTNGCCGCTATGAACCCTTGTCCATGCGGTAATTTATACAGTGAAAACAATTGCAAATGCTCCGGCAGNCAAATCAGGCAGTATATGAATAAAATATCAGAGCCTCTCNTAGACCGTATTGACATCCATGTAGAAACTACNATGCCTACATACGAAGAGGCCGAAAGCGGCGCATCCGGTGAGAAAAGCGCGGATATANGAAATAGGGTTTTAAAAGCCATAGAAGTCCAGCGAAAAAGATATGAATCAAGTGCAATATTATATAATTCCCAACTTTCCACAAAGCAGATTGAAAAATTTTGCCGTGTAGATAAAGACTCTAAGGAAATAATAAAAAAAACCTTTGACAAGTTGGGCTTTAGTATCAGAGGCTATCATAAAGTATTAAAAATTGCCCGTACAATAGCTGATTTAGACGGCTCGGAAGATATTCATGAAATTCATGCCCTTGAAGCGGTAAACTTTAGGCGGCTTATGAAAGATAGGTGAAATTTTAATCATAAACAATGTTTTATTTTTTTGCAATAAACATTGCGCGAAAAATTATTGACAATGCAAATAAATTTATGGTATACTGCGAGCAATATATTGAGATATCTTAGAGGAGGGCTTTTAATGGCACAAACTAATATAAATATCCGCATGGATGAAGGGCTTAAGCAAGAATTTGATTTACTTTGCAATGAACTCGGATTAAATATGACAACTGCTTTCAATGTTTTTGCAAGGGCTGTCGTCAGGCATCGTAAGATACCTTTTGAAATCGCTCTTGAACCAAATACGGAAACCTTAAAAGCAATAGCCGAGATACAAAAAGCAAAGAAAAGCCCTGACAAAAAACTATATTCCGGTTTTTCTGAGCTTTTAAAAGAGGTTGAAGCGGATGTATAATATTTTTGCAGGCGCCGAGTTTAAAAAAGATTTAAAGCTCGCCCTTAAAAGAAATTACGATATTTCTCATATTAATATGGTTGTAACAATGCTTGCCGAAGGGAAGGCGTTGCCACAAAAATATGGCGGCCATCGGCTAAAAGGCGAATACGAAGGCTGCCGGGAGTGCCGCATTGCCCCGGACCGGCTTTTGATTTATGAAATTGATGAGGATAAACATATTTTGTATTTAATAAGAACAGGGACTTATAATGACCTCAGAAGCCGAAAAGGAGCATTGCAGATGTTTGAAAAAAGGAAAAAACCATCGGCAAGAGGCGGATATCACCCTAAAAGAACAAGCGGTTGGGGAATGATAGCAGGTACCGGTATGGCCTTGGTTTTAGGGATGCTGCTTCTGTACGCCAATACTAAAGTTGTTGACTATGTAACAAATAATATTCAGTATTTCAACCCGGTTATACAGACGGAAATCCGGTTGATGGTAAAGTATAATATACCTCCAATGGGAACGGAATGGATAGAAATATGGGCGGATTATTTTCCGAACAGGTTTACAGAAGATGGTTAAGATTAGTACCATAAGGCAGTAAATAATTATGAGTTTGCAAAGCAAGCCTTATTCAACTTAGGTATTCTCTAAATTGAATAAGTATATGAGGAGAGTTGCATTTTATGAAGAAAAAAATTGTTAGATTTTTGTATATAATCACAGGGATTGCCACAATTGCAATAACGGTACTTATAATCTATACTGCCCGCGGCGGGTTTGACACTCAGGAGGTAAGCTATTATTTTGTTCAAAGGATTAGAGCGCCTATTACTTCTACAAATACAATTACATTTGATATGGATTACAGAATGTTTTTTGGGGACAATACTGTTTACTCGGCAGATATAGCACATGCATCCCTTTTGATAACCCATCACCCTGCCACCCATTATCTTTTAGAAAGCATGGGCTTTTCCAATATTGATATAAGTTATCCGGGAAGGGGTTTTGACAACGACCGCGCACGGCTTATAATGGGGCATAGGCGCGTAGAGTATAACGGAAATACATGGGATGTTATCCATGCATATATTGCAGGGTTATTTGAGCATCACGGATGGTTTAGCATGTTTGATATAGGTGCGGATATTCCTGAATATTTTGCATTGACAGGGGAGCATTTTGATTGGATTAACCGTAATAATCACAAAGGCTTCGATGTTACGGCTAACCGCATTATCAGAGAAATCAGAAATTATATGAACAGTATTGATACAGGTGGCCAAACAATCCTTTGGATTACCGGCCACTCAAGAGGGGGCGCTGTTGCCAATATAGCAGGAGCCTACTTTGAAAGGGCGCCTGAGGTAATTACTTTTACTTATGCATTTGCTACCCCCAATATTACTACAGATATATCGGCAAGGGAATATCAAACAATTTTTAATATTATAAATGCAGACGATATGACTCCCTTACTGCCCCCTGCCCAGTGGGGATTTACAAGGTATGGAAGAGATATATCTTTAAGTGTTGCAGATTTTGAAGAGGGCTTTAATGAACTGATAGGGCTCAGATATTTTTACTATGCCGATATAGACTCGGTAATCAGGGATTTTGTGGAGTTTATACCCAATAGGGAAGCTATATATATCTTTGACTGGGGTACTTATTATGTAATATGGGATTTTGAAAGCAGAGATGAAGCGGAGGAAGTAAAAGAAAGGCTGGAAACAGTACTTCACCCCGGAGTATATAATTTTGGAATGATTCAATTTGTTGATTTCGGAATATATGAAATTCCCGGCGGGGGATACAGGCTTGTTAATTATCAGTCCCCTGCATTTTTTGTAAAGATTTTGGCGGAAGTGGCATCAGGGGCTAATGTTGAGCGCAGGTATGTAGACAGTGTATTTGTAGATATACGCGATGATTTCAGCAGAGCCTTTACCACCAGCTTAAGCCGTGCCAACAGCTCTGCCGCACATTATGTAATTGTTGAGCTTTTGCGGGAAGAGTTATAAAAGTCCGGTTAATAGGAAAATCAACTAAAAAGTCATTCAAGCAAGCTTGAGTGATTAAGGCTGTCAAAAAGCAGTAAAGGAGCTTAACTTAATGACAAAAAGATTAAAAACTATTCGTATAAGCTTAGTCCTGTTGGCGGCAACGGTGCTGTTAGCGGGATGTATCTTCAGCGAGGCAGATTCCGCAACCCACAATACTGTTGCAGTGCAGGAGACAAGTATTACCGCCTCGGCCTATGAAAGCGCCGAGGAAAAAGAGGAAGCCCCGATGCCGTACGCCGCCGCCCCCATCATATATGAACTGGATGGTATTGTCATGAGCGCGTATATTCCCGATATAAGCGACGGTCGTTTTCATAATGAAATCTTAAACGGTTTAAATTATCAGGCGGAAACCAATATATCTTTAGCTATCGTTGAAAA
>JGI20163J15578_10000289_pt1 | contig 20886 bp, 19 predicted proteins | sample TergutCu122P1_FD_15578 | JGI IMG/M metagenome (IMG submission 15578)
TTCTTTTCATCTATAATCAACCTTTCTATTTTGTTTTCACTATATAAGACGTAAAAATGCGAAAAAAGTTCTATCACACAGATAACCAATGAACACACAATTTTATTACAGGTATCAAGTAAACACCATATATATATTATCATAAAATTATGACTAAATTCCACATCAAATTTTCTGTTCCTTTTCCTGTTCTTTGGACGAGGCCCCGCCTTTCGCCGATAATACCGAATCCACTCTCCAATCGTGGCGTTTTCCGGCAGAGTTACCATTTCACAGACCAAATGATACAGTAGCTTGTCTCCTAAAACTACCACGCTCGGCGCATCACACAATTCCACATAGCAAATGATATGCTTATTGATATGCTAAAAGCTGAACTTGATATCAAAAACGAGCAGATAAAAAACTTGAATAGTAGGCTTGCGGAAACGACACAAGCATTACTTGTGGCACAACAAACAACCCAAGCGGAACAGCTTTTACATAGTAAAACTATGCTGACTGGTGGTGAACCATCAAAGCAAAGCGAGGAAATGATTAATGATACGCCACCTAAAGTAGGACTTTTAGAGAGGATTTTTGGGTGGAGGAAATAAAAGATAGAAATAGCAGTATCTTTAAATTTCTCAAAGCACCCTATTTAATAAACAGGAGCTGCTGTTATTTGAGTTATCGTTGCACCTTCTATTAATCTTGGATCTGTAGTCAGAACAAGTCCATTAAATACAATAATTACCTATTCAACTTGAATTAAAATTGGATATAATATAGTTCCCGGATCTCCTTCATGTACAACTCCATAATATGTTATATTTACTATGGTACCAGGTAGGATACTGTGTTCTGATATAGAATCACCAAACGCATCCATAATAGTGATAGAATTGCTCTGTTTTATAAAATACCTACCACCAATGTTGTGGTCTCCAACAGGGGTAATACTATAAACAAATAGCAACGCCTCTGGATGATAAAAATTAGGGTCAAATTCTAAAACCTTTGCATGGAAATTAAGTATGTCAGGATATTTAGTAACATACTGAATGCTATGTAAAGCATACGCCGAAAATATGATTAAGGCTGAGAAAAAAGTTATTAAAGATATCTTTTTAAAACTCACGTTAACCTCCTTTTAAACGTATTTACTTGTTTTATATGTTACTGAAAGTGTTTTTAGTGATGTGCATTATATAGAAAAGCATAGCATCTTTCGATACTTTCATTTTTCAATTGGTAATTAATACCTTTGAACATGGGTATATCTTCCGTAAGTCCTTCCACTAATGATAGCTGTCCCTGAACGAGTTCCTAATACTGCACTGTCTGAAACACGGATTAAAGCAGAACCACTATCTCCAGCTAGGCTATTTCCATTAGGATAAGTTAATAATTGGTTAGTTCTAGTTCCTACGGTAGCATTTAAAGCAGTCACTCGGCTTTGATGAACACCGCTTCTGCCTCTAATAGATCTAACTTCATTATTAAGCCCAGCAGTGCCTCTGAAATTAGCAATACTGGCACCAGCAGGCCAATTCCAAGAATTTGGCAAATTTGCAGACATTTGACTATTACTAATATTGAGACCAACCTCTGCAATGTCTACACTTGCATTATTTATTACTCTTAAAACAATTCCAATTCGACCTGTAGATTGAGTTACAAAAACATCATTCCCAAGTACAGGTAATCCGTGAACAGAGGTGATGTATGATCTGCCAGCAGCATTGAGCGGATGTCCCATAGTTCCTGGTCCGGCACCAACAATATTATCCATTTGTCCCATGCGGAAAATATGTGACATTCGGGAATCAATATGATTTTCTGTATATATTTCGTCACCCCATACAGGGCAAATACCACTAATAATATAACCTTCTGGAAGTCGTGGTGTGTATAAGATTATAGCGTACCCAATTTTAGCCTGGTCTCTTGATATACCAGAAAAGGATAATATAAAATCAACTACCTCGTCGGGTGCTTGTTGCTTGGTGAGTTCTTCCAATGCATCCCAATCCCCATAAGCTAAACCCATATAATCAATTTTATTTTCACGCTTTTTTACTTAAATTAGACTATGATTCTTTATAATGAGTTTCATTTATTTAGAACAGTATCTTTAATTTAAAGAACAATCATAAGCACCACACTCCCTGATCGCAATCTCCTCTTTACATTCCGATCAGGTTAGGAGTATACTAGAAACGATCCTAACCTTTACCTAAAATGGTAAAGGGGGAGTATATATTCTTGGGTAAAGTTTGAAACTTGTGAGGGATCTCTCTTTGCCCAAGAATATCAATAATGTAGTCTTGCTTCTTTTGGGTTTATAACTTTTATAGTCAACTCACTAACATACTCTCATTCCCAAATAAAATTTGAATTTTTATAAAACATTTCTTTTTGTCCAGGAATATCCAAATAGATATAATTTAACCCTGTTTAATTAACGTAGTCTAAAATTAAGCAGGGTTTATTTTAAGTCATTTTCAGTTTTTGTAATATGTTATCAGACAAATTATTTTCTTGTCGCTTTTTTGATTCTGAAGTGTTTAATAAAGAGCTTTCTTTAATATGAAGTGCTATACTTTATATAACAAAAGTCATAACGGAGGTCAGAAGTCGGAGATCCGAGGTCAGACTGGAGGTAATTGGTATGATAGCAGCTCATTCATGTTTGAAGGATTTTTTGGAAGGAGATTTTGAATGAAAGACTATAAGGATAAGATATCCATTGATCAAGAGTTATACAGTAAAATAATGAAGCGTGTAAATAAAAAGCCGTGGATATCTCGCCGAAAAATATCTGTGTTTCGGTATGGGATAATAATGGCGTGTGTAGTGATTTTGCTAATTGGTATTTGGGCGGTTCCTAAAATGTTTCACGATCCTAACGTAAATTCCCTTGGTTATCAAGAAGAAAACTTGTACCCATTAACCTTTAATATCCGCTCGGACCCGGTTTCAGGGAAGTTCCTTACTATTATACATTGTAATGAGGTTGAGTACAGCCTTACCGATGAACAGATAAATGCTGTATTTCCCAATTTTGGCTTACCTCTCATTGCAGCTGCAACTTATATGAATGTTGGGTTAGAAAATGAAATTATAGAGGTTACCGCTGTTGTATCTTCTACTCAGCCAATGCAGATTTGGGAAGAAACTGCTCTTGCACCTATTTTTTATTTTTACTCTCCTCGAACACCGCAAATTCGAATTGGAAAGAATAGATTAATTGATCGTGTTATTATGGAATTTGAAAGTTTTTACCCCTATAAAATTTCAAAGGTACACGGAGTCCCCGTCACAGTTTTTATGGATAAACGTAGAATGGGTAATTATCTAGAATTTCGTGCAGATTTTATGCTGGATGACTTGGTATATCGTGTAACTTTTAAAGACAATGATAAGGAGGCAGGACAGGCCAGGTTAACGGAAGTTGTTAATAGGCTAATTTTGGGTGGTCCTGCAGATTTTTCTGCTGTAGATGATTTGGCTACACCCGGATTGGGTATTAAGCAATTAGAAAATATTAACGAGGCTCGTCTTGACTCGGACTTTGGTACATTTTTGCCTGTAACTGTTCCTTCAGGAGGCATTACCTCTTGTGATATGAATACAAGAGTAACAACTGTCAGCCCAAGTGTGGGAAGGAGGGTTGTTACTTCAAGGGAAAATAGCTTGTCTTTGTTGATAAGTTTTGATGATCGAGTTACTGATTTAAATACTCTGGCAATTGACAGGAGCAATTCATCTATTAGATGGCATATTTCAACACCAACAGAAGAGGATCTTGCACGTATCGTTTCTGTGGACAATCGTGAGAAATATGACTTGTCTCTTTATCCGATGCCGAGAGCTGAATCTGTTCCTAAGGAACTTTGGGAATTTGTTTTTAATCCCGTATTCTTAGCAGAGGAATTGACCCTTGATGTTATACGGGCACGGACATTTTGGTTAGAAGAAGAGAAAGTTTATGACTACTGGACAAGCAATTGGTCATATACCAGATGGCTCCCCGGCTGGCGGATGAACTTCAGTGTGCTTTACTATGATGTTCTTGTACATATTTATGCTAATGGTCCATTTCCTGGAATTCCCGATTTGCCTGAGCAAATATGGGAAATGTTATCAGAAGTAGGACCACCTGAAAAACCCGGTATAATTCAGAGGGTCTTTGAGCAGGTATATTTTGTAGTAGGGGTATTGATACTATTAATTGTTATTATTTGGTTAATTCGCTATAATAGGAAAAAGGAAAAATCAAAGTTCTGACGGTTGTATTTAATCTATAGGTAAAAAATCACAAAAAACCTCAGGGTATGTATGTTATAATTAACAAAAGCAAAAGAATATTGAGGTGATTAATTTATGAGCAAACTCTTTTTAGAACGTAATATTCATCCCGCATGGGAGGGATTTAATGAAGGCACATGGACTGATGAAGTTCGTGTTCGTGACTTTATTCAACTAAATGTTACGCCTTATCATGGTGATGATACATTTTTAGCAGGAGCTACCGAAAGAACAAGAATACTTTGGGGTAAAGCTTGTGAGTTACTCAAAGAGGAAAATGAAAAAGGTATTTTAGATGCAGAGACCAAAAAACCTTCCGGTATCACCTCCCACGGACCTGGATATATAGACAAGGATTTAGAGCAAATTGTAGGTGTCCAGACAGACCGTCCTTTAAAGCGTGGCATTATGCCCCAGGGTGGTATTCGTATCATAAAAAAAGCTTTGGAATCCTATGGATATGAGCTTGATCCCGTTACTGAAGAAATTTACACTAAATACAGAAAAACCCATAATGACGGTGTATTTGATGCGTACACACCGGATATGAAAAAAGCACGTAAGTCCGGTATTATCACAGGTCTTCCGGATGCTTACGGCCGTGGTCGTATCATTGGTGATTATCGCCGCCTTGCTCTTTATGGCACAGACTTTCTTATCCGGGATAAGAAAGGTCAACTTGATCGTATGGACCTGCCAACTATCGACAGAAAATATGCATTAATCCGTGAAGAACTTAACGAGCAAATTCGTGCCATTGAACAATTACGTGAAATGGCGGAGTCTTATGGGTTTGATGTAAGTATACCTGCCCAAGACGCAAAAGAAGCAATCCAATGGACGTACTTTGCTTTCCTTGCCGGTGCCAAAGAGCAGGATGGTGCGGCAATGAGTTTGGGTCGTGTATCAACTTTTCTGGATATCTATATCGAACGTGACATAAAAAAAGGTATTTTGAATGAGTCGGAAGCACAAGAGCTAATGGATCACTTTGTTATGAAATTGCGGATGATTCGTTTTCTGCGTACACCGGAATATAACCAACTTTTTTCCGGTGACCCGACTTGGGTGACAGAAGCTATCGGTGGCATGAGCGAATCAGGAGAGACGTTGGTTACAAAAAGCTCATTTCGTATCCTAAATACACTCTATACATTAGGTGCTGCCCCGGAACCAAATTTGACAGTTTTGTGGAGTACTGATTTGCCGGCACATTTTAAACGTTTCTGTGCAAAGGTGTCCATTGATACAAGCTCCATCCAATACGAAAGTGATGACCTGATGCGTAGATACTGGGGTGACGATTATTCTATTGCCTGTTGTGTTTCTGCAATGCGGACAGGTAAGCAGATGCAGCTTTTTGGTGCCCGTGCAAACCTTGCCAAGGCCTTAGTTTATGCTATTAATGGTGGCAAGGACGAAAAAACCGGAGAACAAATAGCACCGGAATTTGCACCGGTTACTTCAGAATACTTGGATTATGAAGAAGTGTTCCGTCGATTTGATCAGATTTTGGAGTGGCTTTCACGCCTTTATATCAACACCCTTAACGTGATTCACTATATGCATGATAAATATAACTACGAGCGTATCCAAATGGCGTTGCACGACTTAGACATTTTGCGTACCCAAGCCTGTGGTATTGCAGGGCTTTCTGTTGTGGCAGATTCTCTATCGGCAATTAAACATGCCAAAGTCCGTGCCATCCGCAATGAAGACGGGCTTGTGGTAGACTATGAAATTGAAGGTGACTATCCGGCATTCGGTAACAACGATGAGCGAGTAGATAAGATTGCCTATAACGTGGTACGGCTTTTTATGGAAAAACTCAAGAAACAAAAAACTTACAGAGAAGCGGTTGCTACCCTAAGCGTTCTGACTATCACCTCTAACGTAGTTTATGGTAAGATGACCGGAGCAACGCCGGATGGTCGCAAGGCAGGAGAACCTTTTGCACCGGGAGCAAACCCTATGCATGGTCGGGATAAAAAAGGTGCTGTTGCTTCTATGGCTTCTGTTACCAAACTTCCGTATGCATATTCTCTTGATGGAATTTCCTATACCTTTTCCATTATTCCGGGTGCAATAGGTAAAACCAAAGAGGAGCGGGAAAACAACTTAGTTGGTCTGTTGGATGCTTATTTCCATGACAATGGACACCATATCAATGTTAACGTATTTGATAAGGAAACATTACTTGATGCAATGGATCATCCTGAGAAATATCCGCAACTTACTATCCGTGTTTCCGGTTATGCGGTAAACTTTATTAAACTTACCCGTGAGCAGCAACTTGATGTAATTCATCGTACCTTCCATGAGAGGATATAACCTTTGAAAGCGTCCTCCGGTATTATTTATGAAAAAAATATAAAGGGTTACATCCACTCGGTAGAGACTGCCGGCATGGTAGATGGGCCGGGGATTCGATATGTGGTGTTTTTCTCCGGTTGTAATTTGCGTTGTAAATATTGTCATAACCCAGATACGTGGAAATTAAAAAAGGGACAGCTTTTCTCTGTTGAGGATGTGATCTGGGATATTAGAAAATATAAATCTTATTTGTATTTTTCCGGAGGTGGTGTGACTATCACAGGGGGTGAGCCACTTTTACAACCACATTTTCTGACGGAGTTACTTAAAGCTTGTAAAAATGAGGGTTTTCATACAGCGATAGATACTGCCGGACATATATCTACGGATATTGCCCGGCAGGTGTTGCAATATACGGATTTACTTCTATTGGACCTTAAATCCATAAACCCTAAAGTCTACAAAGATGTGACAGGTGTACAGATCGATTCGACTCTTAAAATCTTAGACCTTAGTTGTGACATGGGTGTGCCTGTGTGGATACGATTTGTGCTTGTTCCGGGGCTTACCGACAATGAGGATGATCTGCGAAAAATGGCGAGTTTTCTTAAGCAATTTTCAAATATCGAACAAGTTGAGGTATTACCCTTCCATAAACTTGGCGAATACAAATGGGCAGAACTTGGTTTGTCTTATACACTACAGGACACAGAACCACCAACAAAGGAGCAAATTGACCGAGCAAGGGAAATTTTAGCATATGATCGAACATTATAAAATGGCAAGGAGTTATAGTTTCGTGCGTTTGTTATTTATCAAAATTATTACACTGAGGTTTTTTCCGACTTCCGACTTCTAATCTCTGACTTCCGTTTATTGAGGTGAATGAAATGTTATCCAAAATTGAAGATGCAAAAAATATTATAAATGAATACAAAAAAGTCATAGTAGCATTTTCAGGTGGTGTTGACAGTCTATATTTATTAAACCTTGCTGTTGCCACCCTGGAAAAAGAAAATATTTTGGCAGTGACTGTGAAATCACCTCTTTCCACAGTCGGAGAGGCGGAAAATGCCAGGTATTTAAGTAACAATCTAGGTGTTGAGCATATAATAATAGAGCTGGATGAACTCTCTGAGCCTCAAATTACAAGCAATCCTATTGACAGATGTTATCATTGTAAAAGATTTCGTTATGAACATTTAGTGAGTTTAATGGATGATAAGGGATATGAAGCAGTTCTGGATGGGTCAAATTTTTCGGATTTGAGTGATTACAGACCGGGAATGCGAGCCTGTGAAGAGCTGGGTATTATAAGCCCTTTAAAACAGGCAGAGTTTACAAAAGATGAAATAAGGCAGCAATTAAAAAACTTAGGTACTGTCGGATGGGATACTCCATCTCGAGCTTGCTTGGCATCTAGAATACCTTATGGAGATGAGCTGACTAAGGATAAACTTGCCAAAGTTGATAATTCGGAAAGATTCTTAATGTCATTAGGATTTAATGATATGCGTGTAAGATATCATGGTGATGTTGCCAGAATTGAGTTGCCTAAAAAAGATATGAATACAATATTTGAAAAAAACCTTACTGAGGTTATCACCAAAGAGTTAAAGAAATATGGATTTAAGTTTATTACATTAGATTTAGAAGGATTACGCAGCGGAAGTTTAAACCCTTGAGTAACCGATCTTTGACTTCCGACTTTTGTTAATGGGAGTGTTAACAAATGAAAATATTAAATAAAATTACAGACTTAATTGGCAAAACTCCCCTTGTAAGGTTAAACAGAATGAATAAGGACCTTTATGGAGAAGTTTTAGTAAAGCTGGAATCCTTTAATCCGGGTGGGAGTATCAAAGATAGGATAGCTTTGAGTATGATAGATTGTGCAGAAAAAGAAGGTATCCTTAGTAAAGATACTGTTATTATAGAACCTACAAGTGGTAATACCGGTGTTGGTTTGGCTATGGTTGCAGCTGCAAAAGGTTATAAACTGATAATTACTATGCCTGATACTATGAGTATTGAAAGACAAAAAATCTTAACTGCTTTTGGAGCTGAACTTGTTTTAACACCGGGTGCTGATGGTATGGTAGGTGCCATAAAAAAGGCAGAAGAGCTCACTGGCAATATAAAAAAAAGCTTTATGCCTCAGCAGTTTATAAACAAGGCAAATCCCCAAGCACACAGAGAAACTACTGCCATAGAAATATGGGAAGATACTGATGGTAAGATAGATGTTTTTGTTGCCGGAGTGGGAACAGGAGGATCTATTACCGGAATAGGGGAAGTTTTAAAAGATAAAAACCCTTCTATAAAGCTGGTTGCTGTTGAACCATATGATTCTCCGGTACTGTCAGGGGGAAATCCCGGATCACACCAGATCCAAGGTATTGGAGCAGGATTTATTCCGGAAATACTTAATATGAAAATCATAGATGAAATATATAAGATTAAAATAGAAGAAGCATATGAAACTGCTCGTAAATTAGCTACAGAAGAAGGTATTCTGGCAGGTATTTCATCTGGTGCTAATCTTTATGCAGCTTTAAAAATTGCTGCTAAAGAGGAAAGCAAAGGTAAATTGATCGTAACAATTTTACCCGATACAGGGGAAAGATATTTATCAATTTCTTTATTTAATCAAGAGTAAACTTTTAACTAACATTAATGGAGGATTTATTACCCAATAGTGCTAGTTTTATTTTTAACATACAAAAAAAATATTGACAATTGTTAGTACGGATGTTATTTTTATGTTATCCGAAATTTTCAGAATCTAAAGAATCATCAGTAAAGTTTTTTGATGTGATTTAAAAAAGCATCAAATATATTTCATAAGGAGGAGTGTAAATGAGTCAAGATATTTTAGAAAGGTTAAGAAATGCCATTGTTGATCTTGATGAAGAAGCTGGTATAGCAGCGGCTAAAGATGCCAAGGCTGCTAAAATTGATCCAACAGTAGCTGTTGAAAATGGGTTGACTGTAGGAATGGGTGTACTTAGCGATCGCTTTGATGAGGGTGAACTTTTTGTTCCAGAGCTTCTTCGTGCTTCAAAAGTATTTTCCGCTGCGACTGCTATACTTACAGAAGGTATAAGTGCGGAAGAAAAAGTAGGATCTGCACGTGGCAAGATACTTATCCATACTGTACAGGGAGATATTCACGATATTGGCAAGAATCTTGTAGCTACTATGCTTGATGCTTCGGGATTTGAAGTCATTGACCTAGGTCGTGATGTGGCAGTTGAGCATGTTGTTGATATGGCACAAAAAGAAAATGCTGACATCATTGCTGGGTCAGCCCTATTAACTACAACAATGCCTCGGATGAAAGATACGGTAGATCTGCTTCAAGAACTGGGTATCCGCGATAAGTTTAAATGTATGTTTGGAGGTGCTCCTGTATCTGAAGAATGGGTTATGGAATTTGCCGATGGTTATGCAGAAACAGCTTCCGGAGCAGTAAAAGTGGCTATTAAACTTATGGAAGAGAAGAAAGGAGGTTAACTATATAAATGACTTTAAAAAGAAAAGTGACCGTTTATGATGTCTATGATAGGGCCAGAACAGGTCCGAAAATGGCTGAGAGCAAGTGGGACAGCGAGGTGATACCGGAAACTGCAGCTGCACTGAAGGCAAAATACGGTATAAAAATGGACAAAAAAGTAATTGTCCCGGAAGATCCAAAACTTATCAATAATCTTTTTAATGCCGGTATTGATATGCTTGAGCAGTGTGGAGTATATTGTACTGATACAGGCAGGGTCATTAAGTTTAGCAGAGAAGAAATAATGGAGGGCATAAATTCTGCTCCTACAAGACTTTTAATTGGTGAAGGTAAAGATGCTGTTTTAATGACCCCCAGGGCATATAATTCACCAAAGGCACCTATTATTCAAGGTGGACCAACCGGTGCTCCCTGTAGTGAGGAACATTTTATCAATATTCACCAATCTTATGCTCAAGAAGGTTTAGTGGATACTATAGTTAACGGGGTATACCAGAAAGTTAATGGTAAAGACCCAGTACCGAACAGTCCTTATGAGATTGCGGCTGTTAGGGCCGAATGTATCGGTATCCGTACCGCAACGATGCGAGCAGGACGTCCGGGTATGGGGTTGTAGGGAAGCGAGACTTCTCTTAGCGCCGCCGGCGTTATAGCCGGGGACTTTGATTTTGGCTTACGTCCCAGTGACAGTCACGAGGTTTCCCAGCTTAACGAGCTTAAAATCGATGTAAACGCGCTTACTTGTATAGCTCATTACATCAATGCTGGCAATGTAATAATGGTCGAACAAATGCCTATTTTTGGAGGTTATGCAGGTGGTCTCGAGGAGACGACCATCGTTGACATAGCTACAACCATAAATTCATTTGTTATGGCACATGGTTCATGGCATCTTGACGGACCGATTCATATCAGATGGGGCATAACGACTGCAAGAGAGGCTCTTACAGTCGCAGGTCACGCCTGTCGTGCCGTTGATGCTAATACCAACCTTATGTTAGGCAATCAATATTATACCCTTGCGGGACCTTGTACGGAGATGTGTCTGTTGGAAGTTGCTGCCCAAGCCATCACTGATACTGTCAGCGGACGTGAAATAGTTTCAGGAGTTGCTTCAGGGAAAGGCGTAAAAACAGATTTTCATACCGGCTTAGAGGCCAGAATGATGGCAGAAGCTTGTCGTTCTGTAGCAGGTATGGAATTAAAGAAGGTTAATGCCATTCTTGATAACCTTGTAGGTCTTTACGAGAAAGATTATAAGACTCCGCCAAGGGGCAAATTGTTCACAGAATGTTACGATCCAGTTACTATCTTGCCTACAGAAGAATATTTGGAAGTTTACAAGAAAGCTTGTGCCACATTGGCTGGACTTGGGTTAGAGTATTTTAAAAGATAAACAATAATACAACACATGAATTATCAAAACACTAAACTAAGCTATACTTTGTATATTTTGCATAAAGTATAGCTTAGTTTTTATTGTTGAGTTGACTTTTTGTTAAAAGCCACATTTACTGTATCCTCTTTTGTTGATTTTTTTAGCTCGTATCACATAAAAAATTTTATATTTTGTAGGAAAATTGAATGTTTTGTCAAATTGATTTAGGTAGAAGATGGAAACGAAATGCAAAATAAATAAAAAAGAGTAAAAATTTGTTTAAATAACTATCTAAGAGGGTGTGTACAGATGGATAAATTTAAAGTTAACATTGATAACTTAAGAAAGGTATGTGATCCTGAAATATTGGGATTTGAAAGCACACAACAAGTAAAAACACTGGAAGGTATTATAGGCCAGGAAAGAGCAGTAAAGGCAATGAATTTTGGTTTAAGAATAAACAATAAAGGGTACAACATATTCATGGCCGGGTTAAACGGAACAGGAAAGACCAGTTATGCCAAATCATTAGTCTACGGTATAGCGTCTAAAGGTCAAGTGCCCAATGATATCTGTTATGTATTTAACTTTAAAGAAACCGAGAGACCTATTGTTATTGAGCTTACTCCGGGCACGGGAGAAAAGTTTGTTGCAGATATGGATGAATTAGTTGAGTCTGTTAAAGATGGAATTTCCAAAACTTTTGCCGGTGAGGAATTTGATGAGCAAAGAAGGGTAATAAGGGAAAACTATCAGAAAGACACAAATGAATTATTACAAGAACTTGATAAAATAGGCAAAGAAAAAGATTTTATTGTACGTCAGGGACCTAAAGGATTAACCAGTGTTCCACTGATAGACGGGAAACCGGCAGATCAGCTTGAGGAAGAGTTAGTGACAGATGAGATTAAAAAGGAAATTCAAGAAAAAATTCCTGAAATGCAAAAAATTCTTGATGAAATAACAAGAAAAATAAAAATACTGGAAAAAGAAGCGTCCATGAAACTTTTTTCCATAGAAAAAGAGCTTGCCAAGACAGTGATTGAGCCGGAAATAGACATAGTAAAAGAAAAATATAAAGATAACTCAAAGATACAATCCTATTTAGATAATGTTAAAAAAGATATGCTAGAGCAGCTTAATATACTTAAAGCAAGTGGGACAGAACAGCCAATAAATCCTCTAATGCCACAAAAGGGGGATTATCTTAACAAATATAAAGTTAATCTTTTTGTAAATAATGCTAACCAGCAAGGGGCTCCTGTAGTATGTGAAACCAATCCTAACTATTATAATTTATTTGGCAAGATTGAAGGCAAGGCCAGTCTTGGTGAAATAAGCACGGATTTTTCCATGATAAAAAGTGGTTCTATCCATAAAGCTAATGGAGGTTATCTAATAATACATGCCAAGGAGATTCTCAAAGACCATTTTGCTTGGGATGCTTTAAAGAGAACTCTAAAAAACCAGGAGTGTGTAATTGAAAATATCGGAGAACAATTTAAAATAATCCCAACTGCCACAATTAAGCCGGAACCGGTGCCAATTAATTTAAAAGTTATTCTCATTGGGAGTTCACATATACAACAATTGCTTTACAGCTATGAGGAAGATTTTAGCAAACTCTTTAAAATCATTGCGACTTTTGATACATCCATGGAAAGAAATTTAGAAAACATGCATATGTTTTACCAATTTGTAAGTTCGGTGTGCGAGCGGGAGCAACTTAAAAGATTTGATAAAACAGCCATTGCAAGAATTATAGAGTTTAGTTCCAGGTTGGCGGATCATCAAAAAAAACTTTCAACAAAATTTAATGAAACTATTGAAGTTGTATACGAGGCAAACGCATGGGCTGAAATGGAAAATAGCCAACTTGTAAATGCAAGTCATGTTGAAAAGGCAATAAGAGAAAAGATTAATAGAGTAAACTTGCTTGAGGAAAAAGTACAAGAAAGCATAATTGACGGACAGATTCTCATTGAGGCAGAAGGTGAGGTTGTTGGTCAGATAAATGGTCTTTCAACATACAATTTGGGAGATTATTCCTTTGGAAAACCCTCAAAAATTACAGCCAGGGTATTTAAAGGAAAGAAAGGACTCGTAAATATTGAACGAGAGGCAAAATTGAGCGGAAAGATCCATGATAAAGGTGTTCTTATTCTTTCAGGATATATAGGGGGAAGGTATGCACAAAAATTACCTTTTAGTATTAGTGCAAGTATTTGTTTTGAACAAAGTTACGGTGGTGTTGATGGAGACAGTGCATCCTGTGCCGAACTGATTGCCCTGCTTTCAGCCCTTACGGATACTCCCATCAGGCAAGATCTGGCTATTACCGGTTCAATGAATCAAAGAGGCCAAGTTCAACCTATTGGCGGAACAAACCAGAAAATTGAAGGTTTTTATGGATTATGTAAAGAACGAGGACTTACCGGCACCCAAGGGGTAATAATCCCCGAACAAAATATTGTTAACCTGATGCTTAGCAAAGAGCTTATTGAAGACTGCAAAGCAGGTAAGTTTCATATATATTCCATTACTAATGTTGATGAAGCCATAGAACTTCTGACAGGCATTCCCCAGGATGAATTTGCTGAAAAAGTTCAAGCCAAACTAGAGGAACTTTCAGAGAACAAGGATGAAAAACAAGATTAGTCATATGCACGTTATTAAGGGGTTTTTCATATTAGAAAACCCATTAATATTGGGTGGGAAACATATTATTTGGGATGATTCTAAGAAGGAATTGCTAAAATAATGTTGAAAATGATAAATGTATAGTTTTAATACTACTATTTTTAGTTAAGAGTAGTATCAGTAAAGGAGAGAAGGTTTGGGTGGTAAAAGGAATAGGTACAGATATTGTAAATATAGAGAGAATTAAAAATTCCATAGCTAAATTTAAGGAAAAGTTTCAAGACAAAATATTCACACAAGAAGAATGGAATTATTGCTGGAACAAAAAAAACCCTTATCCTTCTTTAGCAGCACGCTTTGCTGCCAAAGAGGCAGTATTAAAAGCTTTGGGAATAGGGAAAAGTAATATAAAATGGCAAGATATTGAGGTTAAACTAGACCCTGAAGGAAAACCAATTATTAACCTTTCCGGCGTAGCTGCAGAAACTGCAAGAACCCAATACATCAGCAATTTTAACTTAAGCCTATCACACTGCTCTGAATATGCAGTAGCTTTTGTAGTAGCAGAATAGGAGAGCAGTTCAATTGTCCATTGTAAACTGTCAATTGCTCTAACTAACGGGGGTTGAAAAAGTGAAACTTGTTACTTCTGCTGAAATGAGAAATATTGATAATAATGCGATTAATAAATATCATATACCCGGCATTGTATTAATGGAAAATGCAGGTCTTGCTGTAGTAAGTAAGATTAGGGAGATTTTTGGAGATGGGTTAGTTAAGAAGAAAATTATGATTTTTTGTGGTAAAGGTAATAATGGTGGAGATGGCATGGTAATTGCCAGACATCTTATTAATAGAGGTGTAGAGGTAAGGGTTTACTTGTTGGGCAGCCCGTCAGATATGAAGGATGATGTAGCTGCAAATCTTGCAATTCTGCAGTCCATGGGAGCAAAAATCCACCCGATTATCAATGATAAAGATATGCATAGAGCCGGAATATCTATGATGTATGCTGATCTAATCGTAGATGCTATTTTTGGTACGGGATTTGAAGGCGAGCCTAAAGGTGCAGCTGCAAGAATTATAAAGCTTATAAACGATTCCAAGAGGTTAGTATTAAGTGTAGATATACCTTCCGGTTTGGAAGCGGATACAGGAAAGATACCTGGTGAATGTATTAATGCTGACTATACTATTACTTTTGGTTTGGCTAAAATTGGTTTGTTTATGGAATCGGGATATAGATATAGTGGGAAAATAGAAGTTGCAGATATTTCCTTACCAATGCAACTTTTAAATAGTTATATACTAAATCGTGAATTATTAACCAAAAAATGGATTAAGGGTAAGCTTTATAAGCGAAACCATAATACCCATAAAGGTACCTATGGTCATGTTCTGGTAATCGGAGGCTCTCCCGGGATGACAGGTGCTGTTTACTTGGCAGCCACAGGAGCATTAAGGGCAGGTGCCGGTCTGGTTACTGTAGCAGTGCCACAATCTTTAAATAATATTCTTGAACAAAAACTTACTGAAGTTATGACACTTCCATTACCGGAAAAGGAAAAAGGTTTTATTACCGCAGATGCTCTAAAACCTATTTTAGACATGGCCGGAAAAGTAGATACGATAGTTATAGGGCCCGGAATGGGTGTTTCCGATGAAGGGGAAGCACTGTTAAAGGAGTTGCTGCCCCAATTAAAAATCCCTGTAGTTTTGGACGCAGATGGTTTAAATCTTTTAAGTAAAATAATGATGAATAATGGAGAATTTTTGAAACAGATAGAAACAGATATAATTTGTACACCTCATCCCGGTGAAATGGCCCGACTTTGTAATATAGACAGCCAAGAGGTACAAAAAGACCGTCTCTTTATTGCCGAAGAACATGCTAAAAAGTGGGGTGCAACTGTTGTACTAAAGGGTTCTAAAACTATTGTTTCTTTACCCGGTGGCAGAACTTATTTAAACATTAACGGAAATCCGGGAATGGCTACAGGCGGTACCGGAGATGTTCTGACAGGTATAATAGGAGCATTTGCAGCTCAAAAATTTAGCATTGGAACGGCTGCTGCTATTGGTGTATTTCTTCACGGACATGCCGGAGATAAGGCGGCAGAGCAATTAGGTGAGTACTCGTTAACTGCAATGGATATTATTGACTATCTACCATATGTACTAAAAGAACTAATTGAGGGTGAATGATTTGCGACCAACAAAAGCGGAAATAAATCTAAATAATCTTGCTCATAACGTTAAGGAGCTGAAAAAGCTATCAAAGTCAAAGCACTTTATGGCTGTAGTAAAGGCTGATGGTTATGGACATGGAGCTGTAGCTACTGCCAAAACAACTTTGGAAAATGGTGCTGATAGTTTAGGAGTAGCTACAGTTCAAGAAGGTATAGAGCTAAGAGAAGCTGGGATAAAGGCTCCAATATTGATATTTGGCTGGACTCTTCATGAGTATGCAGACTTACTTGTGAAATATGAGCTTGTTCAGACAGTATTTTCTATGGAACAGGCTAAACAGCTTTCCGAGGCTGTAAAACCTATAGGAGAGAAAATAGATATTCATTTGAAAATAGATACAGGTATGAACAGGGTTGGCTTTCAAGTTAACGAAAAATCAATTAACGAGATAACAGAGATTTTTAACTTAGGTGGGTTGAGTGTATTGGGGATTTTCACTCATTTTGCTGAGTCAGATAACAGGTCTTCAAATTTCACTTCAATCCAGCTTAATTTATTTAAAGACTTTATTTCAAAACTGGAAAGTAAAGGTTTGAAGTTTCCTATCAAACACTGTGCCAATAGTGCTGCTATTATTGATTATCCTGATACACATATGGATATGGTAAGGGCAGGTATAAGTATCTATGGACTATATCCTGATTTAGTTATGAAGGATAAGATAGAATTAAAACCTGTTATGAGATTCCTGGCTAGTATTGCTCATATAAAAGATATTAGCAAAGGTGAAACGGTAAGTTATGGAAGAACTTTTAAAGCACAAGAAAATAGACGAATAGCAACTATTTCCGTAGGTTATGCCGATGGATATAATCGCTTGCTATCTAATAAAGGTAGGGTTATAATAAGTAATAGTTTTGCTCCTGTTGTGGGAAGGGTTTGTATGGATCAATTTATGGTGGATATAACTCAGATACAACAAAGTGTACAACCCGGTGATGAAGCTATTCTTTTTGGAACAAATGATAAAGGTTTAGAGGTTAGTGTAGACGAAATTGCTCAAATAACAGGAACTATAAACTATGAGATAGTTTGTATGGTAAGTAAAAGAGTGCCCAAGAAATATATATCGTAGCCTATTTAGACGAAGAATTTATGACCAAAGTAGATAAAGCTTTGGAAATAAGTGTAGGTTTAACAGAGATTTAAAGTTTTTCATGTCTACTTATTATGATGTAGGCATTTTTATTTTCCAAGAGAATAAATATCAAACAAAGACGGTTTTTAGTGACCTTTAATTGATAACAACTAAATTATATGAAAGCAGGTGGTATTTTTGTTAGCATTAACAAACGGACGTATTATTACAGTTACAGGTATGATCTATGAAAAAGGGACAATTTTAATTGATGGTGATAAAATATATAAAGTAGGTTTAAGCACAGATGTTCAAATACCACCGGGAAGCAAGGTCTTGGATCTTGCCGGAAAAACAGTTGTCCCCGGTTTCATTGAAAGTCATTGTCATGTAGGTATAGCGGAAGAGATATACAGAATAGAGGGCGATGACTTAAATGAAACATCTAACCCGATTACTCCTCATTTAAGGGTAATTGATGCAGTTTATCCCGATGACCTGGCTTTTAAGGATGCTTTAAAAGCCGGAGTGACTACTGTACATATTTTACCCGGAAGTGCCAGTGTAATTGGCGGTACTACACTTACAATGAAAACGCATGGTCTGATTGTTGATAAAATGGCACTAAACCCTTGTGCCGGTCTTAAAATTGCATTTGGTGAAAATCCCAAAAGAACATATGGTAATCAATCAAAAATGCCGGGAACAAGAATGGCTACTGCAGCTATGGTACGGGAAGAAATGATCAAAGCAATAAGTTACAGAGATAAAAGCCAAAAGGCAAAAAATAATCCGGATATTAAATTTGAGAGAGATTTAGCTATGGAGGTGCTGGTTCTGGTTTTAGATGGTATAATTCCGATAAGGGCCCATGCACATAGAACCGATGATATAATGACTGCAATTCGTATTGCAGAAGAATTTAACGTGAAGTTAATTATTGAGCATGGTACTGAAGGTCATTTAATAGCAGATGAAATTGCCGATAGAAATATTCCTGTAGTTGCCGGACCTAGTTTTATATCCAGAGCCAAAGTAGAGCTTAAACAAAGAACTTTTGAAACTCCGGGTATTTTATCTAAAAAGGGAGTCAAAGTAGCAATCATGACAGACCATCCAGTTATTCCTATTAATTACCTGTCTTTATGTGCTGCTTTAGCTGTTAAGGCAGGTATGGATTATGACGAAGCATTAAAAGCCATTACTATAAATGCGGCAGAAATCCTTGGTATATCCAATAGAGTTGGGAGTATAGAAGAAGGTAAAGACGCAGACTTAGTTATTATGGACGGTGACCCGCTAGAAGTAAAAACAAAAGTCCTTGAAGTTTTTATCAACGGAAAAACAGTCCATAATGAAATTGTTAATTGTTAAAAAGGTGGTATAGGCTAATGGTGGTTTTTCATATTGATAATGAGGTGCAAACTTTAAAACTGGGGCAAGTTATTGGGGAAAATCTAGCTTCCGGCATGGTAATTTGTCTTAAAGGTGATTTGGGTGCAGGAAAAACAACTTTAACTAAAGGAATTGCTAAAGGGTTTGGCATTAACAGCCATACCACAAGTCCTACCTTTACCATTATCAATGAATATGAAGGTAAGTGCAAGCTTTACCATATTGATACATATAGAATAGAAAGTTTAGAAGAGATGATTGGTCTGGGTGTTGAAGATTATTTGCCGGCAAAGGATGGAGTGACAGTAGTTGAGTGGCCTGAGCTTATTGAGGATCTGTTGCCGAAAGATAAACTTATTTTGATTATTGAGTCTGAAGGAATTCAAGAAAGAAAGATTACAATACATATACCTGAGGATAACCCTTCCTACAAAAGGCTTTTACAGGAGCTGAAAAACTATGATAGTACTGGGAATTGATAGTTCTACTCAAGTAAATACTGTTGCTTTACTTCAAGATGGCCAACTACTTTGTGAAACAGTTTTAAATACCAAGAGAAATCATTCCCAAAGACTTATGCCTATGGTAGATATGCTTTTAAAAGAGGCAGAACTGGGAGTAGAAAATATAGACGGAGTGGCTGTTTCTTTAGGACCCGGATCTTTTACAGGATTAAGAATTGGCATGACAACAGGCAAGGCACTTGCATGGTCTTTAAATAAGCCCATAGTTGGTATCTCCAGCCTTGATGGAATAGCATTTAATGTCCAGGGAGCAACAGGAATTATCTGTCCGATTTTAAACGCCAGGCGTAGCCAAGTATATACCGCTATTTATAAAATGGACAAGGGAGAACCGAAAAGAATTTCTGATTATATGGCAATAGAACCGATGGAGTTAATAAAGGAACTAAAAAATCATAAGCAAATTACTTTGCTGGGAGATGGAATTGAAGAGTTTATTTCAATATTTGCAGAAAATCTTGAAAAAAGCCTAATAATACCTTCGTCAGCAAATAGACTTCCAAGAGCTTCTCACATTGCCTATTTAGGCTGGAAGCGTTTGTTAAAAGGAGAGCAAGATGACGTAATTAATTTAGCCCCTCTTTATGTAAGGAACGCAGATGCAGAGAACTGAACGGAGGTCTGATGTCAGAAATCCGATGTCAGATTAGACGACTGTAAAAGGACGGAGTATGTAAATGAGTGTTGAATATACCATTAGAAAAATGATATCAAATGATATAGACCAAGTTTTGGAGGTGGAAAGACTTTCATTTCCAAGCCCTTGGTCAAAGAATACTTTCGAGATGGAATTGCGTGATAATCTTTTTGCCCATTATTTTGTCGCTATACAAGGTGAAGCTATAGTAGGTTATGCAGGAATGTGGATAGTTTTAGAGGAAGCGCATGTGACAAATATTGCAGTTCATCCTGATTTTAGAGGATTAAATTTTGGCAAAAAACTTGCTTGTGAGCTGATTGTTCAAGCTTTTAAGCTGGGGTCTGATCGAATTACTTTGGAAGTAAGGGTATCCAATTTGGTAGCAAGAAAACTTTATAAAGGTTTGGGGTTTTATGAGGCAGGTATTCGTAAAGGTTATTATTCGGATAATAATGAAGATGCGGTAGTTATGTGGAAAAATCTTAAAAACAATTAACAGTTGACAATGGGCAATTTAAAACCTTATTTTATTAGTTGGTGGCTAAAAGGATGGTGATGTTTGGTGTTGGTTTTAGGGATTGAGACAAGTTGTGATGAAACATCGGCAGCAGTTATTGAAAATGGAAATAAAATTTTAAGTAATGTTATATCCAGTCAAATCAGTATTCATCAGCCTTATGGAGGAGTTGTTCCGGAAATTGCTTCAAGAAAGCATCTGGAAAATATAATTCCTGTAATTAGTGAGGCAATGAGCCAAGCTAATGCATCTTTTAAGGATATTGATGCAATAGCAGTAACATATGGACCCGGTCTGGTAGGTGCTTTGTTGGTAGGTGTTTCTGCTGCTAAAGCCTTGGC
>JGI20163J15578_10000291_pt1 | contig 20854 bp, 19 predicted proteins | sample TergutCu122P1_FD_15578 | JGI IMG/M metagenome (IMG submission 15578)
CCAGCCGATACGACGAACGGCGGGCGGACTTTGCGGTCAACTTCATATCCATGCTCAAGCATACCACGGGCGAATGGTACGGGAAGCCGTTTCACCTAATGCCTTGGCAGGAACAGATTATTCGTGACATTTTCGGCATCGTCGGCGAGGACGGTTACCGTCAGTTTCGCACGGCTTATGTTGAGGTCGGCAAAAAGAATGGCAAATCCGAACTTGCGGCGGCAATCGCCCTCTACCTTTTATTTGCAGACGGTGAAGCGGGTGCAGAAGTTTACTCCTGCGCCGCCGACATCAATCAGGCGAGCATTGTCTTTAACACCGCCAGAGCGATGGTAGAGCAATGCGGAGATTTGGCAAGGCTGGCAAAACTCATCCCCTCCACAAAACGGATTGTGTTTGGGCATACCAACAGCTTCTATCGGGTGCTATCCTCTGAAACCAAATCAAAGCAGGGTTTCAACGTGTCGGGGCTTATCTTCGACGAGTTGTTCGCACAGCAGACCCGTGATTTATTCGACACCATGACCAAGTATACAGGCGACGCCAGAAGGCAGCCGCTTTACTTCCTCATCACCACGGCGGGCAGGGACAAGACGAGCATTTGCTATGAAATCCACCAGAAAGCAAAAGCGGTTCTGGACGGCTCGAAGATAGACCCCAGCTTCTATCCCGCCGTATTCGGCATAAACGAAAGCGACGACTGGAATGACGAAGCCGTCTGGCGAAGGGTGAACCCATCCATCGGAGTTACGATTCCCTTTGAAACGGTGCAAGCCGCATACGAACAGGCAAAGCAGAACCCCGCCGAGGAGATGCACTTCCGGCAGTTCCGCTTGAACGAGTGGTGCAACGCTGACATCCGCTGGATGCCAATGGATAAATGGGATGCCTGCGGCGAGGATATAAATTTTGACGAATACGAGGGTCGGGATTGCTACTGCGGTCTCGACCTTTCCAGTACGGGCGACCTTACGGCTCTGGTGCTGGTGTTTCCGCCGATTGACGGCGATATCAAATACACGGTGATGCCATTTTATTGGCTGCCGGAGGACGTTATCGATCTACGGACGCGGCGTGATCATGTACCATACGCTGTCTGGCGTAAAATGGGCGTGTTCAACACAACAGAGGGCAACGTGGTGGACTACGACTATATAGTGGCGTTCATCGCCAAGCTGTCCGAGCGGTTTCGGATTCGGGAAATTGCCTATGACCGCTACGGTGCTGAGAAGATACGCCGTGACCTTGAGGAACTTGGAGCGGAGCATGGGTTCACCGTATTTCCATTTGGACAGGGATTTATCTCCATGTCGCCGACATCAAAGGACTTCTTCCAGTTCGTGATGGAGGGGAAAATCCGACACGGCAAACATCCCGTCCTCGACTGGAACATGGGCAACGTCATCGTCGACCAAGATGCGGCGGGTAACATCAAGCCCAACAAACAGAAGTCGACGGAGAAAATAGACGGCGTGGTCGCGCTGATTATGGGGCTTGCGAGAGCAACCCTCGGCGGCGGTGTCGATTCAAGCGTCTATGACGAGAGGGGGTTGTTGTTTATATGAGTATATTTTCCGGGCTGTTCCGCTCGCGGGATAAGCCCAACAATAAAATCGGCGGTGGCTGGAGTTTCCTATTCGGCGGCACTTCGAGCGGCAAGACGGTCAACGAGCGGACGGCGATGCAGACCTCGGCAGTTTATGCCTGCGTCCGTATCCTTGCCGAGTCGGTGGCGGGTCTTCCGCTCCATGTGTATGAGCGAACTTTAAACGGCAGTAAATCCACTAAGCCGAACCATCCCCTCTATCGGCTGCTCCATGACGAGCCGAACCGCGAGATGACTTCATTTGTGTTCAGGGAAACGCTGATGAGTCATCTTTTACTTTGGGGAAATGCCTATGCACAGATTATCAGGGATGGCAGGGGCTTCCCGATAGCAATCTATCCGCTACTGCCTGACAGGATGGCGGTCGACCGCGATAACGGCGGCGACCTTAGATACACATACCAAAGCGACAAGGGTCAGGTCAAACTGCGGCGCGAGAACGTCCTGCACATCCCCGGTTTGGGCTTCGACGGGCTTATCGGCTATTCGCCTATAGCAATGGCGAAAAACTCCATCGGCATGGCTCTCGCCACCGAAGAGTACGGCGCGGCATTCTTCGCTAACGGAGCGAACCCCGGTGGCGTGTTGGAACACCCCGGCGTGGTGAAAGACCGTGACCGGCTCCGTGAATCGTGGCAGACGCAGTTTTCGGGAGCGAACGCCCACAAGATAGCTGTTCTGGAGGAAGGACTCAAATTCAAGCAGATGTCAATACCGCCTGAACAGGCGCAATTCTTAGAAACTCGGAAGTTCCAAATCAACGAGATAGCGAGGATATTCCGAGTTCCGCCACACATGGTCGGCGACCTCGAAAAGAGCAGCTTCTCCAACATCGAGCAGCAGTCCTTGGAGTTCGTCAAATATACCCTTGACCCTTGGGTGGTTCGCTGGGAGCAGAGCTTACAGCAAGCCCTTATCCTGCCGTCTGAGAAAGAGAGGGTATTTATCAAGTTCAACCTCGACGGCTTACTTCGTGGCGATTACCAAAGCCGTATGCAAGGCTACTCCACGGGCATACAAAACGGCTTTATGTCAGTCAACGACGTGCGCGGCTTGGAGGATATGAATCTGCTGACAGCCGAGGAAGGCGGCGACCTGCACTTCGTCAACGGCAACATGGTCAAGCTGGCTGATGTCGGCGCGGCTTACAAACCAAAAGAAACGGAGGATACGAGTTAATGGCAAAAAACAAGAAATTCTGGAACTGGGTGCGGGACGACACCACAAATGAACGCACCCTCTATCTCGATGGGGTCATTTCTGAGGATACATGGTGGGGCGACGAAATTACCCCGGCGATGTTCAAGTCGGAGTTGTTCGCCGACAAAGGCGATATCACCATCTGGCTCAATTCGCCCGGCGGGGACTGTATCGCCGCAAGCCAAATCTATGCCATGTTGATGGATTACCCGCACAACGTCACGGTTAAGATTGACGGTATCGCTGCTTCGGCAGCAAGCGTGGTGGCGATGGCGGGTACGAAAGTCCTTATGGCTCCCACTGCATTGATGATGGTGCATAACCCGCTGACCATCGCCATCGGAGATAGCGAGGAGATGCAAAAGGCGATGGATATGCTCGCAGAGGTTAAGGAAAGCATCATCAACGCTTACCAAATCAAGACCAGCCAGAGCCGGGTAAAAATCTCACACTGGATGGACGCCGAAACATGGATGAACGCAAACAAGGCAATGGAACTGGGCTTCGCCGATGGCGTGTTGGAAGACAACAAACGACAGCAAAGCACCCCGACCTACGCTTTTTCAAGGCGAGCGGTCACCAATTCTCTGCTTGACAAGGTCAAGCCAAAAGCGATACCCGAACCATCTAAACCAAATGAACCGCAAGGCATCCCTGTTGAGTCGCTGGAGAAGCGGCTCAATCTTATTCAACACTAAAAAATGGAGGTAACTGACAATGAGTAAAATCCTTGAACTGCGCGAGAAGCGCAACAAAATCTGGAACACCGCTAAGGAGTTCCTCGACCAAAAACGCGGCGAGAACGGGCTTGTCCCACCTGAAGCCGCCGCCGAGTACGACAAGATGGAAGCTGACATGGTCGCCCTCGGCAAGGAAATTGAGAGACTGGAACGCCAGACGGCGTTTGACCTTGAGATGGCAAAACCGACATCTTCTCCTATCTTGGGCGCGCCGACCAAGCCCGCTGAAGCCAAGACAGGCAGGGCTTCCGATGAATACAAGACTGATTTTGGCAATATCCTGCGCGGCAAGCCGCCTATCAACAATGTGCTGAGTACGTCTCCCGACACTGACGGCGGCTACCTCGTTCCCGTGGAATTCGAGCGACAAATTGTGATGGGGCTTGAGGAAGCCAACGTAGTCCGCAGAATCGGTAAAGTCATCACTACTTCAGCGGAGCGCAAAATCCCAATCGCTGCTACACAATCCATCGCTAAGTGGACGGCTGAAAACGCTGCGATTACTGAAAGCAGCCCGACTTTTACCCAAAAGACCATCGACGCCTTCAAGCTGACCAACCTTATTAAAGTCAGCGTGGAACTGCTGCAGGATTCGATGTTCGACCTCGAAAGCTATATCGCAGCCGAGTTCGCTCGTGCATTCGGCGTGGCCGAGGAAGAAGCGTTCTGCATCGGAACCGGCACGGGTCAGCCTTCGGGTATTTTTACAGCTACTGGCGGCGATGTTGGCGTGACGGCAGGTTCAGCCACGGCAATCAGCACTGATAACCTCATCGACTTGGTGTATGCCCTTAAGAGTCCGTACCGCAGAAACGCCGCTTTCCTTATGAGGGATATCACCGTTTCGGCAATCCGTAAACTCAAAGACTCTAACGGGCAATACCTCTGGCAGCCGTCGGTACAGGCTGGAGAACCTGACAGACTGCTCGGATACCCGCTCCACACCTCGCCATATGTGCCTGTCGCTGCGGCGAACGCGCTGCCGGTTGCCTTCGGCGACTTCTCCAACTACTGGATAGCCGACCGCATGGGACGTACCGTCCAGAGGTTGATTGAACTCTATGCCGGCAACGGTCAAATCGGGTTCATTGCCACTCAGAGGGTAGACGCAAAGGTTATCCTTTCCGAAGGCATCCAGCTTTTGAAGATGGGTGCTTAATCAAAATGAAGGGAGGCGACTGCGATGACGCCAACGGAACTGTTATCGAAAGTCAAAGAAAACCTGATATTGGCGCACGATGAAGACGATGCACTGATCCTGCGGCTCATCGCCGCCGCCGTGAACTATGCTGAAAGTTATCAGCATATTACCGAGGGTTTCTATACAGAAAATCCTATGCCGCCCACCACCGAGCAGGCGGTCGTCATGCTGTCGAGCCATTTCTACGAAAGCAGGGATGGCTCGACAGGCGGCTTCTTTTCCGACAGCGTGGCGGCGGGTCAGCAAGTTTGGAACACGGTCAACACCCTTTTGCGGCTTGACCGACTGTGGGGTGTTTGATTATGGGCTACGGCAAAATGAACACGTTTATCAATATCATCACGACAGAACCCACCAAGGATTCGGAGGGCTTTGTCACCAAAGGTGATAACGTCCTCGCTTCGGTCAGGGCATACAGAGAAGTTCGTAACACAACCGCGAAATGGGAGCGGATAATCGGCAACGCCGCATTTTCAAGTGTTACAGCGATGTTCCGCTTCCGTAAAATCCCCGGCTTGACCGTTACGACTTCGCATTTCCTATCTGACGGCGAAAGCCGTTATAACATCGTCAGTGCGGAGGATGTACGAGGTCGCGGGATGTATGTCGAGGTTCTCGCCGAGAAACTGGAAGGGACGGTGATGTAATGGCAAAAGTAGAAATCAAAATGCCGGAGGACTTCCTCCTGAAACTGTCCCGACTTGGTAATCAGACCGACACGATTATTCCGAAGGTTCTGGAAGCGGGTGGTGAGGTCGTACTTGCCAAAGCGAAAAGCAACCTCTCATCCGTGGTCGGGCGCGGTACGAAAGTAAAGAGCCGCTCCACCGGCGAGTTGGAACGCTCCCTCGGTCTGTCCAAAGCGAGGCAGAACCGCAAGGGCGACTGGGACGTTAAGGTCGGCTTCGCCGAACCTCGGCGCGGCAAGGGCGTCTCCAACGCAAAAATCGCAAACATCATCGAATACGGCAAACACGGGCAACCGGCAAAGCCTTTTATGAAGCCCGCCCGAACCCAGTCAAGGAATGCCGCTATCAATGCGATGAAGGAGAAGTTTGAGCAGGAGGTGGAGCGCATATGAGCATATTGCAAGAACTGAACACGCTGCTCTCGCCTATACTTCCTGTAGAAACAGGCATATTCAGCGGCGTACCGCCCGACGAGTATATTGTCCTCACGCCGATGACGGACAGCTTCGCCTTGTTCGGCGATAATGCCCCGCTCATCGACATATCCGAGGTGCGGATTTCCCTGTTTTCAAAAGGCAACTATGTCAAAAGGAAGAACCAACTCACCGCCGCCCTGCTTGGGGCGGCTTTTACCATAACCGACCGCCGCTACATCGGACACGAGGACGACAGCGGCTACCACCACTTCGCCATAGACGCGGCGAAAGAATATGAAACGGAGGATTATTGATATGGCTACAATCGGGCTTGATAAGCTCTACTACGCGCCGATTACCGAAGCGCCGACCACAGGGTATGAAACCTACGGCGAGCCGGTCATGCTGGCAAAGGCAATATCGGCTGAACTTTCCATTGAACTTGCGGAAGCAACGCTCTGGGCGGACGATGGGGCCGCCGAAATCATCAAGGAGTTCAAAAACGGCAAGCTGACCCTCGGCGTGGACGACATCGGCAAGGAAGCCGCAGCCGCCCTGACTGGGGCGACCACAGACGAAAACGGAGTCCTAATTTCGGCTTCCGAAGACGGCGGGGAATCCGTCGCTATCGGCTTCAGGGCAAAGAAGGCGAACGGCAAATACCGCTATTTCTGGCTCTACCGCGTGAAGTTCGGCGTCCCGTCGACCAGTCTCGCTACCAAGGGCGACAGCATCACATTTTCCACGCCGTCCATCGAAGGTACGGTCTCCCGCCGCAACAAACCTGCGGATAACGACCGTCATCCTTGGAAAGCGGAAGCAAACGAGGACGACACGGGCGTACCGCCCGCAATAATCGAAAGCTGGTACACGCAGGTGTACGAGCCGGAATTTTTGGAGGTGTAAGGCATGGATAAGGAAAGAAGCGCGGTTATAAACATCGGCGGGTCAGATTTCGAGTTAATTCTAACAACCCGTGCCACAAAGGAAATCGCCAAACGCTACGGCGGCTTGGATAACCTCGGAGAAAAGCTGATGAAGTCGGAGAACTTCGAGATGGCTCTGGATGAGATTATCTGGCTGATTACGCTGCTCGCCAATCAGTCCCTCTTGATTCACAACTTAAAGCACAAGGACGACCCGAAAGAAGTGCTAACTGAGGACGCCGTAGAACTGCTGACTTCACCGCTTGAACTGTCTGCGTACAAGGCGGCAATCACTGAGGCGATGTTCAAAGGTACGGCGCGGAACATTGAAAGTGAGGACGGTGGCTCAAAAAACGCCGAGGTCGGGTAAGCGATTCAGAATTGTTTACCCGGCTTTTATATTACGGCACGGTTCATTTGAACCGCTCCGAGGAGGAAACATGGCTCTCGCCCGTCGGCTTGCTGCTTGACTTGTGGGAGTGCCACAGGCAATTCCTCGGAATGAGCAAGCCGAAACAAGAACTGTTTATTGAGGATGTCATCCCTGATGGCATCTGATTTTTTGAGGGAGGAGGTGTTTTAGGTGGCTGATAATTTCGGTCTGAAAATCGGCGTCGAGGGTGAGAAGGAATTTAAGAACGCTCTGCGTGATATAAACCAGTCGTTCAAGGTGCTGGGTTCGGAAATGAAACTGGTATCCAGTGAATTCGACAAACAGGACAAATCCGTGTCGGCGGTCGCCGCCCGTAATGAAGTCCTGAACAAGGCAATCGACGCCCAGAAGGACAAAATTTCCACCCTCGAAGCTGCCCTCCGCAACGCCTCCGAGAGTTTCGGCGAAAATGACCGCCGCACCCAGAACTGGCAGATTGCCCTTAATAACGCCAACGCCGAACTCAACGGCATGGAGCGCGAGTTGTCCGCAAATGAAAAGGTGCTGGACGGCGTGGGCGACGAAATGGACGACGCCGCCGAATCCACCGACGACCTCGGCGATGAACTGAAAGAAACAGGCAACGAAGCCGAAAAGTCCGGCTCGAAGTTTGAGAAGCTGGGCGGTATCCTAAAAGGCATCGGCGTGGCGATGGGCGCTGTAGCTGTCGCCGCCGGTGCCGCAGCCATTAAACTCGGCAAGGAAGTCGTATCCGCTTACGCGGATTATGAACAGCTTGTCGGCGGTGTAGATACCCTTTTCGGTGAAGCGTCTCAGGCTGTCCAAACATCAGCCGCTAACGCCTTTAAAACCGCCGGGATGTCGGCAAATGAGTACATGGAGACCGTCACCGGCTTCTCGGCAAGCCTTATCCAGTCGCTTGGCGGAGACACCGAAAAGGCTGCACGGATTGCAGACATGGCGATTATCGACATGGCTGATAACGCCAACAAAATGGGTACGGACATCTCGTCCATACAAAACGCCTATCAGGGTTTCGCAAAACAAAACTACACCATGCTTGACAACCTGAAGCTGGGCTATGGCGGTACGAAGTCGGAAATGGAACGACTGCTTGCGGATGCCGAAAAAATCTCAGGTATCAAATACGACCTATCCTCGTTTTCGGATTTAACGGAAGCGATACACGTCATCCAAACGGAAATGGGCATCACGGGGACTACCGCTTTGGAAGCAACTGAAACCATAAGCGGTTCAATGGCGGGCATGGACTCGGCAATCAAGAACCTTATGTCGGGGCTTGGGAACGCCAATGCAGATGTTGGACTATTGATTGGAAACGTGGTCGAGGCGTTCCAAAATGTCGTAAAAAACATCGTGCCGGTTATTGAAAACATCGTCAAAGCCCTGCCGCAGGCAATGTCGGCGATATCGTCGGCAATAAGCGACTTGCTGCCCGTATTGCTTGATACTTGCCTAAATTTGTTTACCCAAGTGTTGGAAATGCTCCTGACGCTCATACCGCAGTTAATACCTGTAGCGGTGGATGCAGTCATGACAATCGTGGCGGCTCTTATCGATAACCTCCCGCTCCTCATCGAAGCGGCGGTTCAGTTGGTGACTTCGCTTGTTACGGGAATCGCAAATGCCCTACCACAATTGATACCGGCAGCGGTCAATGCCGTGGTGACCATCGTTCAGGGCTTGGTGGATAGCCTGCCGATGATATTGGACGCGGCTTTGCAATTAGTGCTTGGACTGACACAAGGCATCCTTGACGCCCTGCCACAGTTAATAGCGGCTTTGCCCGCTATTATCCTCGGCATCGTCGACTTCATCATTGGGGCGATACCGCAAATCATCGACGCGGGGATTCAGCTTCTGGTGTCGCTCATTGAAGCCTTGCCCGAAATCATCACGGCGATAGTAGCGGCAATCCCACAGATTATCGAAGGCTTGATTACGGCGATACTCGGCTCGATTCCACAATTAATCGACGCCGGAATAAAACTGCTTGTGTCGCTTGTGCAGAATCTGCCACAGATTATTACAGCGGTCGTGGCGGCGATACCTCAGATTATATCGTCTCTCATCACAGCGATAATCGGGAGCATACCGCAGCTTGTCCAAGCGGGTATACAGCTTTTCGTATCGCTGATAAAGAACCTGCCGACCATCATCGTGGAAATCGTGAAAGCCATACCTCAGATTATCGCTTCGATAGTCAAGGGCTTCACCGACAACATCGGTAAAATCGTGCAGGTCGGAAGCGACCTCATCAAAGGGCTGTGGCAGGGCATTTCCAACGTCGCCGACTGGATATGGAGTAAAATCTCCGGCTTCTTCAGCGGCATTGTCAACGGTATAAAGAACTTCTTCGGCATCAAGTCACCCTCGACGCTGTTTGCCGGTCTTGGCGAGAACATGGGTCAGGGTATCGGTGTGGGCTTCGAGCGGGCGATGGATGAAGTTGCCGAGGATATGCAAAACGCCATCCCCACCAACTTCGATATGCCCGGCGTGAACGTGGGCGACAGCAGCTTCGGCATGGGTAGCGCGGGCGGCTTCAGCGGCTCGCTGATTACCATACAGCAGATGATTGTCCGAAGCGAGGACGACATCCGCAGGATTTCACAGGAACTGTATAACCTGATGCAAACCGGGTCACGGGCGCAGGGACGGTTCAGCCCGGCATAAGGAGGTGTTGGCGTGGGCTTTATTTTCAACGGAATATCATCACAGAACATGAATATCAAGGCTCGGCTGACTTCTTGGCAGGCTTCTCCGTCCTTGCGTAACTCCTTTGTGCAAATACCCGGTAAACCCGGCGTGGCGGATTTTGGGAGCGACAGCACGGAGCGTGTTGTTACAGTGCGGTGCAATATCGCTCCAAGGCACAACCTCGCATCGCTTGTGGGCGTATTGGATGGGCTTGCCGAATGGCTCGACCCCAAAAAAGGTCTGAAACAGCTTGTGCTTGACGACGTACCCGACCGCTTTTTTACGGCGCGATTGCAAGACGCCGTGAACTGTGAGCGGCTCATCCGTTCAGCGGGTGCGTTTGATTTGAACTTCGTATGCCCAGACCCGCACGCTTATGCTTTGACGGACGAGAATTTCACGCTGACCCAGACGGGAGCAAATACAGTCACAAGGGTCAAGGGCAACACGGACTCGTTGCCTGTCTATCTATTGAAAGGCACAGTTCCATCAGGTTCTGCAAACTATATATCATTAAAAACCAACGACGAGGAACTTCGTGTGGTCGGCACATTGGCGGCAGGTGAAACCCTCGTCGTCGACAGCGGCTTGGTGACTGCCAAGGTGGTGGACAATACCGGAGCAACGCTCCGAAACGGTCTGCCTTTATTACAGGAGTTGAATTTTCCCATACTCCGAAAAGGAGCGAACACAATAACTATTACTGCAACAGGCGCGACCTTTACGGAATTGCAAATACAGGCGAAGAGCCGATGGAGGTGAGGACGTGGCGGTAAAATCCATATTGACGACGCAAACAGACTTCACGGGCGAAATCCCCGTAACCGAGAAAACATCAGGGCTATGGCGATTCAACGAGTCTGCGCCGGACAGCCAGACAAGGCTTTTAGATTCCTCTGGAAAGGGTCGGCATTTTACTATATCAGGATGGAGCGGCACTACCGCTTCTTTGCCCGCCAGCCGTTACGGTCGGCATTTCCGAATGAACATCAACAACCCGACAACGGAAAAAACGCATCTTGTGGCGACCAACGACGGTACGTTCTTTTCGAACCTTGGCGACAAAATCGCCGTGGGTGGTTGGATAAACCCCACAACCTACTCGGTCGGGCAGAACTTCATCCCACTTTTTAACACAAGGCAGGGTCCCGGTCAGCCTTTGTTTTACATTTCGCTCTACCAAGGGCGGCCGCGCATGATGATATACAACTCGGCGGGAACGCTTATCCTCGATCAGACAGAAACGCCGTCTTTCAATCTGGTAAATGGCGGCTGGTACTTCCTCGCCGCTATCATTAACGTCAAAGAGAATACCTCCCAGTTCATCGTCTGCAACCGAGCCGACGGTATGGTATGGACTGCTCCTGTTCGGACTATTACTGGTATAATGAATCCCTCCTGCACAGCGAACATCGTCTTATGTATGCACGCCGACCAGTATTATTTCGCAGGCGGAATTGACGAATGGTTCTTAGAGACCGACAGCAGCCTGACAATCGACGACCTGATACGGTTTTTCCGTCAGGCGATGCTTGCCAACGGCGGTGACGTCTCAGCAAGCGTGGACGCACTCACCGAGCCGGGGAATGTATTGCTTAAACGTGGCTCTGACAACCTTTACCCTGAAAGTGGTCAATTAACCACAATTGCCGCCGAATGCAATCTCGCGGGGAGCGGTCGGGTTTCAGTTACAAGCGAATATACGGCGGGCGTTACCTCAGTATCGCTCATTGAGACATCTACGTCGGATGATTTGCTTGACTGGTCGGCTTGGCAGACGGTTGGCTCGAACGGCGAATTGATGTCGCCAAGCCGTGCCTATATCAGATACAGGATAACGCTTTCCACCAACAATACGGCAGTTACGCCGAAACTGCTCGACATCACTCTTCACGACATCCCGAAAGCCCCGTATGAGAAACTTGGCTTTGCCCGACCCGTTATCTTGGACGGTAACGGTGCGTGGGAGTCGGTTCTGGAGAACGCCTACGACATCATCGTCACGGGCGAGGTCAACGGTGCGGACACCTTGGAGTTCAAGCTGCCGTTCTCCGACCCGAAGCGGGCTACCCTCGACAATGAAAAGTTGGTACAGATTGCCGAGGATGTGTATCGCATACGGACGATGACCGATGAAAAAGGCTCCGGCGGCAACAGCATCCTTACAACGGTCTATGCGGAAGCGGCGTTTTATGACCTAACCTTCTCCGCTGAGAAACAGCCGATAGAGTTCAACGCTGACCTCCCCGCCGTCCCGATGGCGTTTGCCCTTGCGGGGACTGGATGGGAAGTTGGTACGGTCAATGTGACCACGCTTCGGACTTGGAGCAGCCATGAAAAGAACGCCCTCTCTATCCTTCGAATGGTGCAGAGCATCCACGGCGGCGATTTGGTATTCCATAGCCGTGACCGACGAGTGGATTTGCTGACGTTTAGCGGCACGGACAGCGGCGCGCTATTCGCATACCGCAAGAACCTGACGGGGATTAAGCGCGTAGTGGACACACGCACCCTTGTCACAAGGCTCTACGCCATCGGCAAAGATGGCATGACCTTTGCTACCATCAATAGCGGTAAGGAATATGTGGAGGATTTCACCTATTCAAGCGAGGTACGGGTAGCCACCCTTGACTGCTCCAATTTCACGAACCCTTACCAGATGTTGGAGTTTACCAAAATGCGACTCGCGGAGTATTCCAGACCCCGTGTCTCCTATGTGCTTTCGGCGATGGACTTGTCCGTACTTACGGGATACGAGCATGAGCGGTGGGATTTGGGCGACATCGTGACCGTGGACGACAGGGATTTGAAGCTGACTATTAAAACAAGGATTGTCCGCCGACAATATAACCTGCAAGAACCGTGGAAAACGGTGCTGGAACTTTCCACAAAGTTGAGGGAACTTGGGGACTCGTCCATGACGGCGATTGCCGACCAGTTCGACCAGTCCAACCTCATCGGGCAGGAAATAAAAGATATGGTGCCGTTCAACCATCTGCGCAACAGCAGAGCCGATGACGGCTTCGCTTACTGGCAAAACTCAGGCTTTGAAGTGGATACACAAAACGGCGTGTCAGGTACGGCATCTTTTAAGGCGGTGGGCGTGATAAACATGACCAAGAGCATGGCGCAGACGGTTTATCCCGCTTCACGGCGCAACTACACTATATCAGCGCAGATTGGCTCGGACAATTTGCAAAAAGGCACAAACGGGCAAGTCGGCATCGAGGTGGTATTTGAATATGAAGACGGCTCGACCGAGACGCGCTTCATTGACTTGTATTGAGGGGATGGTGATTTACTATGGCTTCTTTTCAACAAGTGGCGCGAGACGCTTCGCCTAAAGGCTGGGGCAGGCTGCGCTCCATCACCATCCGTCTCGTCATACAGAACTGCACGGGCGAGGTTTATTTCACAGACCTTATGCTACAGGCGGGAGCGGTGGCCACCGGCTGGGTAGGTCATGTCTGCGAGATTAAGTGGACGCTGGATGGGTAGGTGGCGCTTATGGTTATTAACAATTTTATCCGATTCGCGGAGGTCATCAAAACCAAAGAGGAAAAGCGGATTGTCAGCATAACTATGCGACCGCTCATCTTTGACTGCACGGGCGAGATTTATTTTACCGACATTCAGCTTCAGGAAGGCGATAAACTGACAGGCTACACGCCGCATACCACAACCATGCTCAAGAACTCCCCAAACCCTGCTCGATACCACAACGGCGTAGTGCGTTCCGGCGATACGATTATTATTTTTAATCTCAGCGGTCTTGGGTCAGGTACTGTTTATACCGACATCGGCGGCACGTCGACCGGGCTTGACTGCTACATTTACCCCATCCAGAGCATGGCGGCCGGGAGCATCGAGGTTTCGCAGGGCATGGGTTCGCATAAATGCAAGTTCACTGCGGCGGCAAACGCCGGTGATGAGTTCGCTCTGAAAGCATCTACTCGACAATGTCTGAAAAATGGCAGTCCTACGCAAAAACAAGGCTTTTACCAATACTCTACCGCCCATGATAGCAAACATCAAGTGAAACTGGAAGACAGGAAATCGGCACGGGTATATTTCGAGTACAAAGAAATGCTGAAAGGGGAAGAACGTCCATGAGGGATTACTTAAAAGGAAAACGCTGTCTGGTGTGGACGTTCATGGGCAACGCCCGAATGTATGACGCTCTTGATAAATACGGCGACCGATTGGATGCGGTCGGCGTTTTTACTTTCGAGGTGGATATTACAGGCACGATTTCTGAAACAGGCACAAGCATCACTCGGATGATGCCCTATATAAACAAGTGGCGGCATATCAAATGGTTGCTCACCATCATGAACCACGGCACGGCTTCGATTTTTACCGCTCTGCAATACAACACGAACGGCGCAAAGGATAAATTTCTCACAGAGATTGTGCGGATAATGCAAAAATATCCGTGGTGCGCGGGCGTGGACATCGATTTGGAGCGCGGCGGCGGATTTGAGAACAGGGATGCGGCGAACGCCCTGTTCCGAGATATTTACCTCACGGTCAAAGCGTTTAACCCGGTGAAGCTGGTCAACATCTGCCTGCCCGGTATGACGGGCGTTCAGGGTTCGGTTGGTGGTGAGAACTGGTGTGTATATGCCGACCTTAATCCGTACTGCGACCTTGCCGCGATTATGTCATACGGCATGGCGTGGGCGGGAAGCGCGCCGGGGCCTGTTTCGCCGAGAAGCTGGCTGGAGGGTGTATATGATTACGCCGTTCAATCCTTCGACCCTGACAAGATTCTCTTTGGCTTGCCGTCCTATGGTTGGCAGTGGCAGATTTACGCCAACCCCTCCGACCTCGGCAGACCATATCGCGGCACATCGCTTACCTATTACGCCGCCAAGATATGGGCGGAGGGCGGTTATAACTTTACAGGTGACACTGCACCGCAACCGCTAATACCGATAATCGCCTACTGGGACGACCACGACAAAGTGCCGTGGATGCTTCCCCATGTATACGATTATATGGAAGGCTGGGACGCCATCGAAAGGCAAGCCCCGATGATGCAGGAAATCTACAACCGCCGCAGATATTTGACTTGCTACGGAAAAACGCAGAGGACGGAGTTCGGCACGATATTTATTGACCGCAACGGCATACCCGATTCGTATACGGGCAATGTCATCATCGGCGAAACAACCGCAACCTTGGGTAGTGGCGGCACAGCGGCATACAACTTTAACATCTCACAATCCGGTGTTTATGATGTGGCGGTTCGGATATGCTACCCGTTTTGGAATAGGAACGCCATCGACATATCGCTCGACGGCTCGATGGTCAGCTTTTCCGAGAATCGGCTCTGGTGGCCGTACTGGACAAACACTTGCTGGCTGACCCTTGCCAAAGGTCGGAGTTTATCGGCGGGTCAGCATACCATCGTATTAAGCGGCGGCGTACCCGGCGTTCAGTTTTACGGCTTCCGCGTCTGCTCATCATTCAGCGAAAGACCGAGCGCGGGCGAAGCCACATTTGCCCTATCGCCGCGCAGTTTCAAAGACGTGAACGGCAACATGGCCGTGCCGGACAAGGGCTTCAAGCTGACCACCGAAGTATTGCGGCGCAGACCCGACAGCGCACTCATTTGGTATGAGGACTTCCGTGACCCCGTCACGCTTCAAAGCACTTACTGGACTACCCTTTCGGGAAGTTGGGCGGTATGGCGTAGTGACCAGTGGTCGCCCGGCAGGGTTTATTCACAACTTGAGGGAAGCGGTCAGCTTGCGTGGAACTACGACAGCATCAATGATGCGCATATCAGGGCGAGGATTGCTTTTCCTTCAAACGGGAATGGTCGAGCCGGTGTGTTCATCGGCAATATCTTCTGCTGCATCAACATCAATAACCAACGGATAGAGTTGTATCAAGGCTCGACGCTCCTCGGCAGTTTCAACTCCACTTATGTAAGGACTCCCGACAGCCAAATCCGCACGAACCCAAATATGTACCTCATCGAAATGAGGAAGCGTGGAAACCGTGTTCGGGTCTATTCAGGCAATAGCAACACGCTCCGATTTACTGCAAATATATCGGCGACGAGCGGTTACTGCGGTATCCAGTCCGACAACCATATCAAATGCGAACTGCTCCGTTTGGGTGACGCTTGGACTTACGAGCCGTATGAAGCCTTCGATGTTGTCATGCCAAACGGCACGACCGAAAGCTACGGCAGGATTCCCCGAAACGGCGTGACTTGGGACAACGAGTTTCAGGTGTTCACGCTGACTACCGATGTTGAGGAAGGCTCCACCCGTAGTGAGGACATCTCAATGGACTACGATTTCTACCACAGCCAGCTTTTGCAGATTCCCTGCAATGCCGACTATACGGCGCGGGTCATCCCGAAGGACATAAACGTGTGGGTATCGCGGCTGTTCCTCGGCGATGCTGACGGATTCGCCATAGTCTATTACCAAGATGTGGACAGCCTCGTCTACTGGTCAAACGAAGCGGCGTATCGTTGGAAGGTTCGCGGCATCGCCATATGGTCGCTCGGTCAGGAGGATATGCGGCTCTGGGAGGCTCTCCCGAAACAGATATAAAAAACACTATAGCATACACGCCTGTCAGAAATGGCAGGCGTTTTTATTTGCAAAAGAAAGAGGAGGTTTTAACTGTATGAAGTCTTTATGGATTTCGATTGAAGCGGCAATCGCCGCAATCGGGGGTGTCGTCGGCTGGTATTTGGGAGGGTTTGATGGTTTCCTCTTTGCACTAATTGCATTTGTCGTGGTGGACTACATCACAGGGGTGATGTGCGCCATTGTCGAGAAAAAGCTGTCAAGCGAAATAGGCGCGAAAGGCATCGTCAAGAAAGTGGCGATTTTCCTAATCATTGGCATCGCCCACCTTGTTGACAATTACGTCCTGCAAACAGGAGCGGCGCTTAGAACTGCCGTTATTTTCTTCTATATGGCGAACGAGTGCTTGTCAGTGCTTGAAAACTCTGTAGGGCTTGGGTTGCCTGTGCCTGAGAAGCTACGTGAGATTTTAGAGCAACTACAAGATAAATCAGGGAAAGGAAATAGACAAAATGAATCTGAGAAAACTGATATTCACGAATAATGCCTGTTACAAGGCGGGCAGAACCATTACAGTCAAGGGCATAATGGTTCACTCAACGGGTGCGAACAATCCGAACTTGCGCCGTTATGTGGGACCCGACGATGGCTTGCTCGGCAAGAACACGGGCAACAACCATTGGAATCAAGATAAGCCCGATGGCCGTCAGGTCTGCGTACACGGCTTCATCGGCAAGCTGGCTGACGGCTCTATCGCAACCTACCAGACCTTGCCGTGGAATCATCGCGGCTGGCACGGCGGCTCCGGCTCGAAAGGGTCGGTCAACGACACACACATCGGTTTTGAAATTTGCGAGGACGGGCTGACCGACGCCGCTTATTTCAACGCCGTCTACAAGGAAGCTACCGAACTGTGCGCCTATCTCTGTAAAGAGTACAAACTCGACCCGATGGCGGATGGCGTTATCATCGGGCATTTCGAGGGTCACAGGCGCGGCATCGCCAGTAATCATGCTGACCCCGGTCACTGGTTCCCACGGCACGGCAAGTCGATGGATACCTTCCGTACTGATGTCAAACGGTTACTGGATGAGGGCGCATCGCCGATACCTCCCGCGCCAACGCCAACGCCGACAGAACCGAAGAAGCTGTACCGCGTTCAAGTCGGCGCGTTCTCGGTTAAGGCAAACGCCGATGCCATGCTCGCAAGGGTAAAGGCGGCGGGGTTCACAGACGCTTTTATCAGAATTGAATAAACGGCACGTTTTGGTTGCCAAATAGCCCCTCGCTGTCCTGTGGATGGTGAGGGGTTTTTCTTTTTCCCCTCCGAATGGAGGAACTCACCATGACTGGTATACAAAAACAACGAATTGAATATTTACGCGGCAAGGGTGAGAGTTACGCTGTCATCGCCGCTGAACTTGGCATTTCTAAAAATACTGTAAAATCCTACTGCCGCCGAAACAACCTCGGAGTTGGTTACATCGTTGAACTTCCTACAGAATCTGCGGATGCCTGTGAGAACTGCGGTAAGCCGCTCCATCATACGCCGGGGTCAAAACGTAAAAGGTTCTGCTCAGATAACTGCCGTCTACTTTGGTGGAAAGCCCATCCCGAAAACATGAACCAAAAGGCGGTCTACAACTTCACCTGTCCAAATTGCGGAATCGTGTTCAGCGCCTATGGCAATAAAGGACGGAAATACTGCTCCCACGACTGCTATGTCGCCGACCGCTTCGGGAAGGAAGTGGCGTTATGAACAAGGAGCAGTTTGAACGGGAAAGGCTCTATCAGGCGACCGTTTCCATTGCACGAACAATGCTCCGCCGTGGTCTGATAACCGAGGAGGAACTTATCATAATTGATACAAAGACGCGCGAAAAATACAGGCCATTATTGGGTACATTATGCCCCGCAATTATCCCGAATTGACTTGATATATAAGGCTTTTTGAGTGATATATGTAAGTGGAAAGGAGGGATTTTCATGCGGAAAATCAATAAAATCATGCCGTCCGTGCCGAGCCTGCCGACAAGGAAACGGGTCGCGGCTTACGCAAGGGTGTCGGTCGAAAAAGGCAGGACGATGCACTCCCTCTCGGCGCAGGTCAGCCACTACAGTTCATTTATACAGAAGCATCCCGAATGGGACTATGTGGGCGTTTACGCTGACAGCGGCGAGACCGGAACCGCCAAGAATAGGGCGGAGTTCCAAAGGCTCATCGCCGACTGTGAAGCGGGTAAGATAGACATTATCCTCACCAAGTCAATCAGCCGCTTTGCCCGAAACACCGTCGACCTTTTGGAAACGGTACGGCGGCTTCGGGAGTTGGGCGTCGAGGTTCGGTTCGAGGAGCAGAACATAAACTCGCTTTCTGGCGATGGCGAACTTATGATGACCATTCTCGCCTCGTTCGCACAGGAGGAGGTGCGGTCACTCAGTGAAAACGCAAAGTGGGCTGTACAAAAGCGATTCAAGGAAGGAACGCCGAACGGCAAGTTCAGAATTCTCGGTTATGACTGGGAGGGCGACCAACTTGTAATCAATCCTGATGAAGCCATCATCGTGAGGAGAATATTTGATAATTTCCTCGCGGGCAAGTCAAGGCTTGAAACGGAACGGGAACTCGAAACGGAGGGCTTGCGCACAAAATTAGGATACACATTCCGAGACTCGAATCTCAAAACCATTCTCACGAACATCACATACACGGGGAACTTGCTGTTGCAAAAGGAATTCATCGAAGACCCGATTACAAAAAAGCGTAAAAAGAACCGGGGCGAGTTGCAACAATACTTTATCGAGAACACCCATGAGCCAATCATCGACCGTGCCGTTTTTGACTTTGTACAAGCTGAAATGGCTCGGCGCAAGGAACTGGGGGCTTCTGCCAACAAGTCCCTAAACATCACCTGCTTCACCTCGAAGATTAAATGCGAAGCCTGCGGATGCAGTTTCGTTCGCAATACGAGAACAAACAGGGCGAAGATGTCCGAACTCGGCGACAAAATTGTCACTTGGGTATGCGCGTCGACAAAACGTAAAGGCGGCAAATGCCTGACCACAAAGGACATACCGGAACGTATCCTTAAAAAGGTCTGCACCGAGGTCTTGGGGCTTGAGGATTTTGATGAGAATATTTTTCTTGAAAAGGTCGAGCGGATTACAGTTCCGCAAAAAGATATTATGGTGTTTCATTTCATGGACGGGTCTTCGCTTACAAAGCCGTGGGTCAACACGGCAAAGAAGGATAGTTGGACGCCGGAACGTCGGGCGCAACATTCAGAACAGCTTAAAAGACGGGTTTATACCAAAGAGCAAAGAAAAGCCCGAAGCGACCGGGCAAAGGCACGATGGGCTTCCGACCCTAACGCATTTGGAAGGAGGCTGGAAGAATGAGTAAAAGAGCAGTAACCGTTATCCCCGCCACCATCAACCGTTTCACTTCTAATGCGATTAACGATGTGCGGAAACGGCGCACGGCGGGATATGCAAGGGTCAGCACCGATAACGCGGAGCAACTGACCTCATACGAAGCGCAAGTAGATTATTATACCAACTTCATCAAGAGCCGCGAAGACTGGGAATTCATCTCAGTGTATACGGACGAGGGCATCTCGGCCACCTCCACAGCGAAACGTGACGGTTTCAACCGTATGGTCACCGACGCCTTGGCGGATAAGATTGACCTCATCGTCACCAAGTCGGTGAGCCGCTTTGCTCGAAATACGGTGGACAGCCTTTCGACAATCCGCAAACTTAAAGAAGCCGGTTGCGAGGTTTATTTTGAAAAGGAAAACATTTGGACGTTCGATGGCAAAGGCGAGTTGCTTATCACGATAATGTCGTCGCTGGCACAGGAGGAGAGCCGCTCGATTTCGGAAAACGTAACATGGGGTCAGCGGAAACGCTTCTCGGACGGTAAGGTCTGTGTTCCTTACAGCCGTTTCCTCGGCTACGATAAAGGCGAAAACGACACGCTCAAAGTCAATGAAGAGGAAGCCCCGATTATTCGGCTTATCTATAAGATGTTTCTTGAAGGCGGCACACCACATTTTATCGCCAAGCACCTAACCTCCAAGGGCATACCCACGCCGGGCGGTAAGGAAGTCTGGAGCCAAACCACGGTCAAAGCCATACTCACTAACGAAAAATACAAGGGCGACGCCCTTTTGCAAAAAAGCTACATTGAGGATTTTCTTACCAAAAAGCAAGTGATTAATAACGGCGAGATACCGCAATACTATGTAGAAAACGCCCACGAAGCCATCATCGAGCCTGTCGTTTTCGATATGGTTCAGCAAGAAATGGCACGGCGTAAGTCGGGCAAGAACCGCCACAGTGGGGTTGGGATGTTCGCAAGCCGTATAAAATGCGGCGAGTGCGGCTCATGGTACGGCTCGAAGG
>JGI20163J15578_10000292_pt1 | contig 20842 bp, 15 predicted proteins | sample TergutCu122P1_FD_15578 | JGI IMG/M metagenome (IMG submission 15578)
GGCGGCGCGTTCTCTCAGGGTGTACGGAGTTGATCGTTTTGCAAGGCTGCTTCGCTCTTTGGGGCTTACCACCCTTTTCCGCCCTGGGTATGAGTACGGTCTTCCGCTTGTTTTGGGCGGGGCTGAAGTTACCCTCTGGGAAATAACCGGACTTTATGCCGGTCTGGGGAGAACAGTTGATGCCCGTCCCGGCGGCGCTTCGGTGTATTTCCCGCCCACGCTTTTTTCGGGAGGAAACTCTCCCGCCCAAAATCATAATGCAGCCCGTTCCGCAGCCGTTTCCATGCCGGAAAGAGTTCAGAGCCGCCCCCTCATTTCTCCCGGTGCGGCCTGGCTCACCCTTGAAGCTCTGGTTTCAACAGTCCGCCCCGGCGAGGAAGCTATCTGGCAGGAATACGCCAATGCGAGAAACATTGCCTGGAAGACAGGCACAAGCTTTGGTTTGCGCGATGCCTGGTCTATAGGCGTAACCCCGGAATGGACGGTGGGAGTCTGGATAGGAAACGCATCGGGAGTTGGCAGGGCGGAACTCAGAAGCGCCGTTACAGCCGCTCCGGTAATGTTTGAAGTTTTCTCCGCCCTTGATGCCATGAAGGGAAACCGGGGAACCTGGTTCCGCCCGCCTGTTGCGGAACTTCGCAGTGCGGAGGTTTGCTCAGCTTCAGGTTTTCCCGCCGGGGTTCACTGCGAGGGCATCAGGTTTGCGAATTTGCCTTTGAACGCTCCTGCCGCCAGGGTTTGTCCTTTCTGCCGCTCAGTTGTCCTGAACGAAACGCTTGACCGCCGCATCACCCTGGAAAGCGGCGCTTCTGCCGTGGCTGTAAAGCGGAACTGGTTTGCCCTGCCCCCCGCCGAAGAATGGTACTTTCGCCGCTGGAATCTGGACTACCGTCCCCTGCCGCCCTGGGAACGGGCTGCTCCCGACGGCTTCAGCCCCCAGAGCTACCTTGCCCTCTTTAACCCTGAACCGGAGAGTCAGGTCTTTATTCCCAGGGAATTGGACGGCAGGGAAGGCAGAATTGTTTTTTCCGCCGCCCATCGCGATGAAAGTAATTTTATTTTTTGGCATCTTAACGGTGATTTCCTCGGTTCCACCCGGACTTTTCACGAAATGGAATCCCGCCCCCCGCCAGGTCTCAATTTATTAACACTGGTTGACTCCCGCGGCAATACGCTTACAAGGCGTTTCACGGTTTTGGACAGGGCTCAGGATTGATTCAATTTGTTGGCAAATACCATAATATCAAAGACGCTTATCCAGTTTGCCGGATAATTATCATCCTGGCCTGGTATACTCCCGCCTGCCCCCCAACCGGCTGGCCCCGTTCTTACCCAATCGCTCCAATCATGTATACATGCAGGTGCGGTGTTGCCCCCGCCGCCAGCGCGTGCTCATCTGGCATACAAAACCATATTTCCAGTAACAATGTCGCTGTCAAAATCCCACTGATGTGTGTGATCGGTGTTCGTATACCAGCCAGCGAAAGTATGGCCGGTGCGTCTGGGAGGATCTACAGGTTCCAGCAGAGCGCCCTTTGGGACAATTTGGGGATCTATTTGCGGAGTTCCGCCTGCCGCATAAAAACTAACCTAAGCATTTTGGATAAAATACTCATATTTTTCAAATTATCATGCAAAAGAATCAGTTTTGCAATGCCTCCACTGGACAAATCCGCTTCTTTTCACTAGTATTAACTAAACGGCGCCGTACCCAAGCGGTAAGGGAGTGGTCTGCAAAACCATTATTCATCAGTTCAATTCTGATCGGCGCCTTATTTTGGAAAAGAACGAAATTTTATTGATTTATGGCAGCAATCCGGCCGAAATGGCTTTCAGGATCGCCGAGGCTGCAGGGCTGGCTGGCTTAATCGGAGACCGGAAAAAGCGCATAGGTCTCAAACCCAACCTTGTAGTTTCCCGGCCGGCATCCGGCGGTGCGACAACTCACCCGGAAATAGCTGCGGGTTTAATCGCGTACCTCAAAAAAAACGGGTTTAACAACCTGGTCATTCTCGAAGGTTCCTGGGTTGGGGATTCAACATCCAGGGCTTTTTCCGCCTGCGGATACAAGGCTCTTGCTGCAGAAACATCTGTGGAGCTAATCGATACCCAAACCGATAGCTTTGAGCTCGTCGATTGCAAGGGCCTTAAAATCGAAATTTGCAGCTCTGCTCTAACCCTGGACTTCATGATCAACCTCCCGGTGATGAAAGGCCATTGCCAGACCCTCATCACCTGCGCCCTGAAAAACAATAAAGGCATTATTACCGACAGGGAAAAACGGCGTTTTCACACTATGGATCTTAATAAGGCAATTGCCCATCTTAACACTGCCGTTCGCTGCGATTTTATTGTTGTGGACGGCATTTGCGGAGACCTTGATTTTGAAGAAGGCGGCAACCCTGTTTACGCAGGCCGTATGTTTGCCGCAAGAGATCCCGTTCTTTGTGATGCCTGGGCTGCTGAGCTTATGGGCTGCAAAACAGGCGATATTCCATATATAGGCATGGCAGAAAAACTTGGAGTAGGCCGGACCGGCCCGGTGAAGATTCTGGAACTAAATAAAAGTGCCGGCGCTCAAAAAAGCCTTGGCTCTCAGCCTCCGCAGCCTGCCGGAAAAGTGAAAAAGCTCTCCGCTTGCATAAACGAAGAAAATGCCTGCAGCGCATGTTATGCCGGTCTTGTTTTTGCCCTCTCTCGATTGGGGAGAAGTGAGCTCTCCCGCCTCGGCAAGATTAGTATCGGCCAGGGATTTATCGGAAAGAAAGGCAAAACTGGTGTTGGCCAGTGCTGCGCTGCTTTTGAAGCCTTTTGCCCCGGCTGCCCGCCAACGGGGGCGGAAATTTTATTGTATGCGAGGGGTTTAATACCCCGCCCTTCAGGGCGAATATAAAAGGTATTAAGCCCCGAGACAAATACCTTACCTAAACAACATACCTCGTCCCTTCAGGGCGAGGTTGTTGATTTTTTTTAAGAGGATTCTAAAATGAAGTTTTCCAAAAAAATATTTTCCGGATACGGAGTTATCGCGCTTGCCGCTTCGGCTTTGTTTGCCTTTTTGTTATTAACAGCCTGCACCGGCACAGCCAGACCTGTACAGCGTGTAACAGGAAAAACTTATGAACTTGTGCTTTTGCATACAAACGATCATCATGGCACAGTATTGCCGCTCGGCGGCCGCGGCGGACTTGCGGAAAGGGCAAGCTTTGTCAATTCGGTCAGGGCTGCCAATCAAAATGTACTTTTACTGGATGCCGGAGATATAAATACAGGAACCGCACTTTCCAATATGTTTAACGCGGAAGTGGATATACTTGCATACAATCTTCTTGCTTATGATGCGGTGGTTTTCGGCAATCATGAATTTACCGGAACCTGGGAAAAACTGAACAGACAGATGGAACTGGCCGAATTTCCTTTTTTTTCTTCAAATATAAAAATTAATGAAAGGCACGGCCGAAGGGGCGGCAGCTTTCTCGGCAGCAACCGGTACATTGTAAAAAATTACGAAGGTTTTCGCGTCGGGATTTTTGGCCTTACAACACTGAGAACCGTGGCTATGGCCGGGCCGTCTCATGAGCTGGTTAACAGCCTCACTTTTCTGCCGGAGATTGATACAGCCAGGGAGATGGTGGCTCTGCTTCGAAACAGGGAAAGGGTAGATATCGTTATTGCCCTTGTCCACATGGGTGATGTGAGGGAAGATGACCGGCATGTTACCTCATTGGATCTGGCCGCGGCGGTGAGTGGGATCGATATAATTGTGGACGGCCACTCTCATACCAGGTTTGAACAGCCGCTGAGAACCGGCGATACCTGGATTGTTTCTGCCGGAGAACGCGGATTTTATGTGGGAAAGGGCGTGCTTTCCATCGCAGACGGGCGGCTTGTAAATTTTGACTGGTCGCCTGTGGAAATTGCTGGTTTTACGCCGGATGCCGAAATGAGTGCGCTTATCGCCCCTTTTGCTGCCAGGGCAGATGCAAGTTTGAGGGAAGTAATCGGCGAAGCGGCAGATACTTTTGTTTTTGGAAACCGGCTTCCCCGCTATCAGGAAACTGCCCTTGGGAATTTGTTTTGCGATGCTTTTGTTTGGTATTTTAGAACAATCCTTAACCAGGAGATTGATTTTGTTTTACTCAATAGCGGCAATATTCGCGCTGAACTGCCGGGAGGCCCGCTTACCCGCGAGCATATCCTTACCGCGCTTCCTTTTCCCAATAACCTTTATATTGTTTCCCTTACAGGCAGCGATGTTATTGAGCTTTTTGATTTTCTCGCAGCCGTTCCCCAGGGCAGCGGCGCCTTCCCCCAGTTTTCCGCCGATGTTCGTTATACGTTAGATGTATCCTGCAGGGTTATCCGTGACCTCACTATTGGCGGCGCCCCGGCAGACCCGGACAGGATTTACAGGATTGGCGTCAACAGTTTTATCCTCGGCGGCGGTGATGGTTTTGCCGTATTAACCAGGGCTTTTAACAGGTTTAACAGTTACCTGCTTTTGTCTGATGTGGTAATAGAGTTCATCAGCGCCCAGGGCGGAACCATTCATCCCTATACCGATGGCCGCCTGACTCTGACAGGCATAACTGCGCCCCAATAGTCTGCCGGGTCATTCCTGGTTTTTCAGCGCTCTTTCCATCTGGCGGAGCCGGTAAGCGGCGAAAGTCTCTTTCCCGTATTCGGTCATCTCCCAGGCTTCGTTGTCTCCCTCTCCTGTGCATTTTACGAGCTTAAGAAGGGCCAGGTCGATCATGATTTTTTTAACTGTGTTTGATGGCGTAGGATAATCTTTACGGACGAGTCTTTCCAGATCCGGGTTTAGAATATTTCCCAGAAAATGAGATATATCCGCAGTGCTTTTTGGAGTTGTGAATTCCGGCACCAAAAGTCTGAAAAGTCTCAGGTAACGGAATACCCGTGTGTTTTCCCAATTTTCACTGTCGGTATAATAAAAACTAAGGGAAATCCGGTTTGCTGCCAGCAGCTTAAGAGCGTATTTCATCTGTTCACGAATCTTGCTGATAATATCCGTGCCTTCAATTTTAAGCTGGCTTTTTAAACTGTCGTTTTCTTTGATAAGCCGGCTTAATTCATTTACCACGGAAGGATCTGCCGCCTCTGTGGAGTGTACCCAGCCCCGGCGCGGATTTAGGTTCATTTCCCTGCTTAAAAGAGAAATTGCTTTTTGCCTGAGATCCCCCAGATTCGTCCAGGTATCGTGATTATGGCTTTGAAGCTTTTTCTTGAACAATTCCAGTGCCTCAACAAGATTAGATTCCGTTTCCTTTTTTGACTCCTTCCATCTCGCCTTTTCCGCTATAATAAGAGCCAGTACCGGAACTCCGGCTTTTACTGCCCAGGAATATTCGAGTTCAAGGGCAAAGGATTCGCCTGCCGCTTCACCGCCCTTGTGGGCAGTAAGATTGAGAAAGTAATCACATTCTCTGATAGCTTTGCCGATGAATTTGCGATCCTCTTCGCTGGTAATATCAAAGGCATCCATAACAACAGGAATCGCGCCCAGCTCCATTACAATTCTGGCCAATTCCCGGCGTTCATTTTTTAGATCTTCCTGGGTTGAACTGATAAAAACAAAGTATTTTTTTGCCACAGAGTTCTCCTGCCCTTTATACTAAGAGTCTGACGTTTAATTTTCAACTACATGCAGGCTATATTGCCGTCTGTGCGGCTTTCACCTGCTCCAACAAGAACGCCGTTATCCTGCCTTAAAATAATCTGCCCCCTGCCGAAGCCTGGCGTTTGCAGAGAGATACTTACATCGTGGCCGCGTTTGACAAGTGCCCTGGCAATTTCCGCGTTAAAGCCCGGCTCAACATTAATTTTGCGGCCTTCTGTCCACTGCCAGCGCGGCGCATCAAGGGCCTGCTGGGGATTAAGGCCGAAATCCAGCATATTGGTGATGACCTGAACATGACCCTGGGGCTGCATATATGCTCCCATGACGCCAAAGGGCCCGACGGCCTTCCCGTCCTTTGTAATAAAACCCGGAATGATCGTATGATAGCTCTTTTTGCCGGGCATCAGTGCGTTAGCCGCAAGAGGGTTAAGTGAAAAATCCGCCCCGCGGTTTTGCAGGGCTATGCCTGTTCCCCGGATTACAATACCGCTTCCAAATCCCATGTAATTGCTCTGAATATACGAAACCATGTTTCCCTCGCCGTCGGCAGCTGCAAAATATACTGTGCCTGCGCCGGGGGGGTTGAGGGGAAGCGGAAGGGATGAGTTTTTCCCGATTTCGGCGGCGCGTTTTTTGCCGTATTCACGGCTAAGCCATTCGCGGTAATCCGCTTTCATAAAACGCTGGTCGGTAACATGCGCCAATACATCGCTGAATGCCAGCTTCATCGCTTCCCATTGTTTGTGAAATGTTTCCGGATTTTCCCGGGAAGAAAACTCAAACTGCGATAAAATATTCAGGGCAGCCAAAGCGGCAACTCCCTGTCCGTTAGGGGGAATTTCCCAAATGTCGTATCCCCTGTAATTTATGGAAACAGGCTCTACCCATTCCGCATCATAGGACGAAAAATCTTCTTTGCAGAAATAGCCGCCCATCTCCTCGCTGTCCGCTATTATGCGATCTGCAAGTTCTCCCTTGTAAAAGGTTTCGCTGTTTGTCTCAGCAATCGCCGTTAAAGTTTCGGCGTGGTTTTTCAGGATAAGCATATCTCCGGCTTTTGGAGTTTCATTCCAGGGCATAAAAGTTTTAAACCACTCGTCAAAAATTGCCCTCTCTCCTCCGTAGGATTCATAACGCTGTGCAGCCTGGATAAAATAATCCGCCTTTCCGCAGCCCAGCGGATAACCTTCCCGGGCATAATGTATTGCCCTTTCCATGGATTTTTTTAAGGGAAGCCTGCCGAAGCGCTCGGCGAGGCGTGCCCAGGCTTTCGGCGCTCCGGGAACCATCGTTGGAGCCCAGCCCGATTGCGGCATTTTTTCGGCATTGTTGTAGTCAGCCTTAATTTTTTCTATGGAAATATTAAGCGGCGCTTTTCCGGAAGCATTGAGCCCGTAAAGCTTTCCGCCTGTCCAGACGATGGCAAAGGCATCGCCTCCAATTCCGTTGGAGCAGGGTTCGGTTACGGTAATGGCAGCCGCCGCCGCCACCGCCGCGTCAATTGCGTTTCCTCCCTGCCGGAGAGCTTCAAGNCCTGCAGCGGAAGCCTGCACAGACGAAGTTGCAACNATGCCCTCCCGGGCGTATATCGGATAACGAATGGAAGAATAAGGAAGATAGCCTGGGTCAAAATTCATGTTGTCCTCTGTTCGGTTATTTTCCGGAGGCTGGGCATATTTGTCAATCGAGCTAGCGGTGAAGTATTTGGAAACGTATTGCAGCTTCACAGTAATGTCCGCCGCTCAAAAAACAGTAACAGGCATTGTAACGTTCTAATAGTGTTCGGTTACGGTTAATTGCCAGTTTTCGGCCCATCTGTAATAACAGCATCAAAACGGCGGGCGATATCGCTTTCTATATTGCAGCGTAATTCTGACAGAATATCGGCAGGAAGCCGTACGGGAAACATTTTCTCCGCCTCGCTGGAGGGGTAAATCAGTTGATAAACTTCNACTTCAAGANCACGNGCTATTTTGACAATAGTCTTGTCGCTGACCCAGGTTCGGCAGCCTTCTATGTCATTTATGGTTTGATCCGACACTTCTGCCAGTTCGGCCAATTGTTATTGATCGGCAGATTCAAGAAGTGCAGATACGCGGCCGCCGCGGTGTTGAAACAACAAGTCAGGGAATCTGGTTTGCTTCAGCTTTGGCAATCAGGTTTACAGACACGATTGTAAATCACACAACTGTAACCATAACCGAAGATGGACGTATTGTTACAGAATCGGAGCAGGCTATACTTAACACTGTGCGTACTTTATCGTATGGCCAAAGCGCCATGCTGACCAGAGATCCGCAGCCAGCTTCGCCTATTGAAGCGGCTGCGCGCTGGAGGCGTTAAATTATTGGATTATTCCAAAGCCGTTTGAAACATGTTTAAAAAGCTTCCGACATATCGGAAGCTTTTTTTGTTATTCGCAAGTCTGGTTTAATCTCTTCGAGCTTGCAGTACCCCGCGGCTTGCCGCGAAGCAGCCCTATTTTTTCAATTTTGAAAACATATTCCCTGCAATATTCTTTGTTTTATCAAGCGCTTCCTGGGCAGAATCACTTGCACTTCCCTTCTTTTTGCCTGAATCGGCAGGCGCTGGCTGTTCAAAAGGTTTGCGCTGCATAATATTCGAATACAGGCCATCTTTGTCAAATTTCATAAGCTCGCGAACACGGGAAACGGTATACGGATGTGTAGCAGCTATATAGCTCAAAATAATTTTTTGCACATTACCAAGAGCGCCGGAATTGGTATCTTCAAAATTTTGAGCCTGGTTTAAGAATTCATCAAGGCTTAATTCTTTTATATACCTCTGTGATGACCCGGCCAATTTCATCAGGGCACCGCAGGAAGCTTTAAAATCCTGACAAGCAAGATAACCGCCCCTGTCACAAGTCAATTCACCGGCCTGATACCATTCAAACAAGGCATAATTAAGAGCAATGGTTGCGCCCCCTGAAACAAGTCCAGCTCCCGGAATGGAGGATAAAATAGTTTCAAGCAAACCTTGTCTTAGAATCTGGGCTACGGCTGAATATATTAAATGCTGTGATTTAATATGTGCCAATTCATGGCCAATTACGAACATTATTTCGTTATCGTCCATAATATCCAGTAAATATCTTGATATACATACAAGCGGTTTATCCGGGCAGCCGGTGTAGGCACTGATGTTGGCTTCTGAGCTTACATAAAACTCCGGCTCATCTACTCCCAAAATGTCGCAAGCTTCGCGCATCAATTTATAAATGGAGGGCATTTGTTTGTCGCTTATGCGCAAATAGCTGCCTGAATGAATAGCCCTGATTATCGTGTTGTATGGTACATTAACTGTGTCTATTATTTTTGGCAATAAAGGCACTTTTTTCAAATTTTCCAGGGCGATTCTATCTAATGGGTGTTCATATTCCTGTGAAGACAAATTGGATATTACGGTTCTTTTCATAAAAACTTCTCCTTTTTTACTTGCATCTTAATTTTTTTGCAATGCAGTGTTTTTAAATTAACATGCTGCTGAAAATTTATCAACCTGGCTCTAATTCAGTGACTGTCACCATTGCGCCTGCAAAGTAAAAAGCGCATTTGGCCGGACGTCCGGCCAAAACAGTTATGCGCCATTCGATGTGCCGTTTCCCCGCGATATTGGCAGGCAAACCCCCGCTCCCTATTCCCCACCGCCCTCATTCCCGGTAAAATACCTTCATGGACTACGAAAAACTAACCATCAAAGCTCAGGAAGCCCTTAACGAAGCCTCCTCCATTGCCCAGAAGGGGGATCATTCCCAGATCGAAATAGAGCATATACTACTGGCCATGCTCAGGCAGGAAGGCGGCATTGTGCCTCCTATCGTTGAAAAGATAGGAGGCGATAATGCGAGACTCATAAAGTCTGCCGAAGACCTTTTGAATGCCCAGCCCAAAATGTTTGGAGATGCAGCGCAGCTTTACTATTCCTCTGCGGCTTCAAAGGTTATTGCAAAAGCGGAAAACGAGGCGGCTTCATTAAAAGACGAGTTTGTCTCTGTTGAACATATTCTCATAGCGATTGCTGCCGGAGAGGGAAAAGCCGCGGAGCTTCTAAAAAAGGCCGGGGTTACGAAAAACGCCATACTTGGGGCGCTGAAGCAGGTTCGGGGTAATACGCGGGTTACCGACCAAACGCCCGAGGAAAAGTACCAGGTTCTGGAAAAGTATTGCCGGGATTTGACTGCTCTGGCACGGCAGGAAAAGCTTGACCCCGTCATTGGCCGTGACGAAGAAATACGCCGCTGCATGCAGGTTTTATCCCGCCGCACAAAGAACAATCCGGTGCTCATCGGTGAGCCGGGGGTTGGAAAAACCGCCATTGTTGAGGGCCTTGCCCGGCGCATTGTTGCCGGGGATGTTCCCGAAGGGTTAAAGGGTAAAAAACTCCTTGCCCTGGATTTGGGTTCTCTGGTTGCGGGGGCCAAGTTCCGCGGGGAATTTGAGGAGCGCCTGAAGGCTGTAATCCACGAAGTGCAGGCTTCCGATGGGAAGATAATCCTTTTTATTGATGAACTTCATACCCTGGTAGGAGCGGGAGCCGCCGAGGGCGCCACCGATGCCAGCAATCTCCTGAAGCCGGTTTTATCCCGCGGGGAACTGCGCTGTATCGGAGCAACTACTCTTGACGAGTACCGCAAGCACATTGAAAAGGACGCCGCACTGGAGCGGCGTTTTCAGCAGATTTACACCGCAGAGCCGTCGGTTGAGGACACCATCGCGATACTGCGGGGCTTGCAGGAACGCTACGAAGTTCATCACGGAGTGAGGATCAAAGACGAGGCGCTGGTTGCGGCTGCAACGCTTTCAAACCGTTATATTACGAGCCGCTTTTTGCCCGACAAGGCAATCGACCTTGTTGACGAGGCAGCGAGCCGCCTCAAAATGGAACTGGACAGCCGCCCAACGGAACTGGACAAGCTGGAGCGCAAGCTGCTGCAGCTTTCAATCGAAAAGCAGGCACTAACCAGGGAAGAGGATGAGGCTTCAAAATCGCGCTTGGGCAAACTGGAAAAGGAAATTGCCGACCTCAGCGCTGATCGTGATGCCATGAATGCCCGCTGGGAAAAAGAAAAAAAGGATGTCCAGAAAATCCGGGAGATCAAACAGCAGATCGAAGAGCTAAAGATAGAAGAAACCCGTTATGTGCGTGACGGAGACCTTGCAAAAGCGGCTGAAGTAAAACACGGCAAGATCCCCGAAGCGCAGAAAAAACTGAAAACCCTGGCCGACCATATGTCAAAACGTGATGCCGGGGGAGGCCTCTTGCGGGAGGAAGTGAGCGAGGAGGATATTGCCGCTGTAGTGTCTGCCTGGACGGGTATTCCGCTTTCAAAAATGCTTTCCGGGGAATTGCAGAAATACCTGGATTTGGAAAATGTGCTGGAACAGCGGGTAGTCGGCCAGACCGCGGCAGTGGAAGCCGTTGCCGATGCCATCAGGCGCAACAAGGCCGGGCTTTCCGATGCCAGCCGCCCCCTGGGTTCCTTTCTCTTTTTGGGTCCCACCGGTGTCGGGAAAACAGAACTCGCCAAAACCCTGGCCGACTTCCTCTTTAATGATGAAAAGGCACTTACGCGCATCGACATGAGCGAATACGGGGAAAAACATTCCGTCAGCCGCCTTATCGGCGCGCCGCCGGGTTATGTGGGTTATGAGCAGGGCGGCCAGCTTAGCGAAGCAGTGCGCCGCCGGCCATACAGCGTCATTCTTTTTGACGAGATCGAAAAAGGCCACCCGGAAGTTTTTAATGTCTTTCTTCAAATCCTTGACGATGGCCGGTTAACCGACGGGCAGGGCAGGGTAGTGGATTTCAAAAACGTTATCATCATAATGACCAGCAACCTTGGCTCCGATCTCATCCTTGAAGCCAAAAAACTTGAAACCATAAGGGGCGCCCTTATGGAACTTCTTAAACAGAGTTTCCGCCCGGAATTTCTTAACCGCATTGACGAGACTGTTATTTTCAACCGCCTTGAAAGAGCTGAAATTGACAAAATTGTTGATATACAATTATTGCGGCTCTGCGCCCGTTTGGACGACCGCAAAATTGGGTTAAAGCTCACAAAGGCCGCGAAGCAGCTCATTGCCGAGCGCGGTTACGATCCGCTTTTTGGTGCAAGGCCGCTGAAGCGTACAATTCAGGCAGACCTTGAAAATCCCCTTGCAAAGGACATCATTGCAGGAAAGATCAAGGAAGGAGACACCGTAACTGTCGACGCTGGAACAGACGCGTTGATTTTTAAGATTAAGTGAGCCAATGCCGATAATAAGATATTCTTATTAAAGTTTTAAAGGGGATAAATATGGCTTCATCAAAATGCGTTCATTGCGGCTCTTCTTCTTATGGTCATGGCTGCGCAAAGAGTTTAAACGGTCTTCACATGCACAATCATGATGAAAAACGCTGTGTCTATTGCGGTTCAACTTCCTACGGCAACGGCTGTCTTCAGACTCCCACCAGGAAACATGTTCACGGCAGCGGCGGTTTGAAGTGTAAATATTGCGGTTCAACCGAAATGGGTATGCGCTGCCCGCACAGTCCAAACGGTAAACACCAGCGTTGATATGGTGCTGTCCAGGAAGTGATTCCTGGACAGCCTGTTTCTCATTTCTCACTCCCTATTCCCTGTTCCCCGAAATATGATATTGTGTTGCTTACAAAATACCTGGAGGATTAAATATTTTTTATGGAACAAACTGTGTATTTAGCAGCTACAATCTGGACATTGATTCCGATTGTACTAACCATTATCTGTGTCTTTCTTACAAAGCGCATATTGCTGTCCATGACCGTGGGTATTGTATCATCTGCGTTTATGGTGGCTAACTTCAACCTGTTTGCCACGGTCCAGACAATCGAAAGAACATTTATTTCGATTTTTGTTACCGGAGGCAGGGCCATAGAAGGAACTGTGGATGCTTATGGCAATTTAGTTGGTAATGTTGTCTGGGGCGGGGGATTCTTTAATATCTTCAGCCGCTGGTATTTTTCCATCATAATTTTCCTTCTTGCTTTGGGGATTGTTACCTCTTTTGTTGTTGTTACCGGCGGTGCGCGGGCTTTTGTTGAAAGCGTTGCCAAACGCGTCAAGACACGAAAAGGCGTGCAGTATATCAGCGTTGTTATTGGCATTATCCTGATGATCGACGACTATTTTAATGCCATGATTAACGGGAATATCGGAAAAACACTGGCAAAAAAGCACAATCTTTCCCGCGCCAGGGTTACCTATAATGTTGATTCCATTGCGGCGCCAATTTGTATAGTAGCCCCAGTTTCAAGCTGGGCTGTTGCAATCATGGGTAACATAACAAGAGTCTATGATCAAATTGGATTTGAAGGCAATGTTGCAATGGATTTTTTGCGGATGATACCCTACCATTTTTATGTTCTGGCTGCGATTGGTATGGTTCTTATCACCATCAAGTTTGACTTTAACATGTTCTCCATGAAACGCTACGAAGAAATAATGGCAAAAGGCGGCGCTGATGAATCTGCGGATGACTCGGCTATGGGGCTCATGGGCGAAGTACAGTCAACAAAAGGCACAGTGTGGGGCTTCTGGATGCCGATAGTGGCTGTGGTTGGCGTTACCGTAGCTACTATGGCTACAACAGGTATACAAGGTATGTTAGCCAATCTGACCCCGGAAGAAATTCAGGAAGCCGGCCTGATTTATGCCATTCTTGGCAACTGGTCACTGTCCATGTCATTGCTGCTCGGCGGGATAGCGGGCATCGTATCATCAATGTATCTTGGCGTAAAACATGTTAACCTGGGCGAAATTACCAAAGAGCAGTACTGGAAAACGGTTATTGCAGGCTTGAAATCCATGTCCGGCGCGATAGCGATTTTGTGCCTGTCCTGGATGATTTCCAGCCTAATTGGAAGGTTACAGACCGGGCAATTTTTCGCCAATGTTCTTGAAGCCGCCGGTATTGAGCCCTATTTTATTCCCCTGATAATGTTTGTAAGCGCTTCCTTACTGGCATTCTGTATTGGTACATCATGGGGTACTTTCGCCATTGTTTTGCCAATCGCAGGGGCTGTATCCTATGCGATAGACATTAACCTGCTTTTACCGGCAATGTCCGCTGTATTGTCCGGGGCTGTTTTTGGCGACCACGCTTCTCCAATTTCTGACACCACTGTTCTTTCTTCTGCCGGGGCAAGCTGCAAGGTTATTCCCCACTTTGAATCCCAGCTTCCCTATGCCCTTACTGCCGCCGCGATGGCCGCTGTCGGTTATCTGGCATTCGGACTTAGCGGAGGAAATCTGTTTCTGGGATATGTTGGCTTTGCCATTGCTGTAACTGCTGTCGTCATTTTTGTGCGTTTCAAAACATCCAGAGAAGCGGCACAGGTTTAACCTGGATGAAAATAGAACTTTTTACCTTTTGCGATTTTGCCCAGGAAAATTCCGGGAAATTAACGATTGTTGGAACTTTTGATACAATCATTTCCCGTAATTTTCCGTGCGTACATCCTCAGCTTTCGGTTGTTATCCGCCTGCGTTTCGATCTTTGGGAATTTGCAAATCACCAGTTCAGGATCGAAACCAGGGACCTTGACGGTGAAGCGATAATACAACCCATACAGGGCAATCTGGAGGTAAAAGGAGTGGGCAATGCCACCGCCGTTTCCCACCTGGTTTTTACCATTTCAAACCTTCATTTTAAAAACTCAGGGGTGATAAATTTTATTCTCTATATCGATGACAAGGAACTGGCATCCGTTCCGCTGTATTTAAGCGCGGGTTGAAAGTTCAACGCTGTTCCAGACCGGACGGCCATTTTTACGCCCTTCGAAAAGCAGGGTTTCCGTATAACCTGCGGCGAGCATTGCTTTTCGGGCTTCTTCATAGTGGCCGTCCAGATCATCTGCCTTGTGGGCATCGGCATTTATAACCATTGGTATTTTATGTTCCCGGAAAAATTTTAAGATGGCAAGTGACGGGTAACAGTCTGTTGTTTTGCCCCGGTTAAGGCCTCCGGTATTGAGTTCAGCGGGAATTCCGGTTTCAGCCAGGAGCGCTGCCAGAGCTTTGAATTTTTTTAGATAAAAATCTTCATCACCGGAAAACAGTTTGTTATTTTGCAGCTCAATTTGGGTCATGTTTTTTTTGATTAAATCCGGGTGCGCAAGCAAATCAAAAGATCCGGCGCGGATCATTTCTTCCATTGAATTGAAGTATAATTCGATCATACCCATGGGATCGCCGCCAAAACCTTCTTTTATTCCCTGTGTTACTCTTTCAAGGGAATCGTCTATTGTAAACGGTTCTCCCTTTGGAGGAATCACATAATGGACAGAACCTATGATAAAATCCAGACCCATTTCTGTATAATTTTTGTCGGCCGGGCCCATAAGGCCGGGAATATAATCCAGCTCAAGGCCCAGGTAAACAGGGAGCTTCCCCTCCCAGCGTTTTTTTGCTGCACGGACTGCGTCAAAGTATTCCTGGAGCCGTTCTTCGGCAAGATGCCAAAAGCTGCGAAATCTGGTTTTTGCGAAAATTGGAGCATGGGCGCTGAATCCCAGAGACCTTAAACCTTTGTTATACGCCACACGGCAGCAGGTCTCTACATCATCCTTGCCGTCACAAAAAACCGTATGGGTATGAATACATGCGAACTGCATTTCTTCCTGTTTCATATTTCGCCTAAAAATCCTTTCTTAAAATTTCGACGGATTTTTTTAAAATATCCTCAGGTTTAAGGGGTTTTACAAGATAACTTTTAACGCCCATCTGAACTGCCTTAATCAGGGTATCCCGCTGGATTGCGGATGAGAGAATAATGACAGGGTACTGCAAGTTACGTACCTGGAGAGCTTTTAATATTTCAAAACCATCTATGCCAGGCATAACAATATCCAAAAAGATCAAATCGAAGTCCCAGGTATCAATAATCGTCAGAAATTCTTCTCCGGTGGAAAAGACATTTATTTTTGCTCCTGGTTTTTCAAAAATGTTTTTGATTAATTCCTGTATGGTAAAATCGCCGTCAATAACAGCGATATGGAGGTTTTTCATTTCACTCATGACAAAATCAATTTGTGCCTGCTTTATTTCTGCGTCGAATTTAAGAGCCATTGACTCGGCAGCATCCTTTGTTGTTGCCTGAAGTATTTTGTCGCCGATTAGTTCTTCCTTGCTGACCTGATTTTCGTCTGTATTCTTGTCAGTCACTTTTAACAGGCCGTCTACTGCAAACTGCAGATTGGAGACTACTTCAATAATTGGATAGTCTTTTTGATATTTCAAAAATTCGTGAACCATTTCATCTTTTGTGAGTATTTTTATATAACACGGCTTTACCCGTGGAGTCTGGCGCACCGTGTCAAGAAGCTTGTGCAGTTTAGGTGCATCGGAAAGACTCGTATTGATGTTGCTGAGCATAATAATAATTTTAGGCTGGCGAATTTCATAAAGGTTTATAAGTTCAGTAATCTTGAAGCGCAAAAGCTCCAGCTTGTCCTGATTTAAACCCTGGGAAATTTCTATAAAAATAATGTTTTCGTTTACATGGATTTCCATTATACTGAGGGTATCATCAATTATGAACGGGATTTTCAAAATTTCCGAAATAGTTTGAAGAAGGGCATCTATTTTAATCGGTTTGTTAAATACCTTTTTTATGTTTTGACGGGCTAGCGGCAAAAGCTGGCTCTGTTCAATGCTTTGCGCCAGAACAATAACAGGAGTATTTACTGCATTGAGATTATTTTTTTTCTGTTTTAGTATTTCTTCAAAACCATAATTGCTCAGATGATAGTCCAGAATAATGAGATCAGGGTATGTGCTTCTTACCTTGGAAACGCCTTCTTTGACTTTGGAGCAGACGTTTACCTCAATGCCGGCATCTTCGAGCTTGAGACGAAGGTAGTCCCGGAACATTGGTGATTCATCAACTATCAAAACTTGTTTCATCAATACTCCTTCATCCTTCTTATTTTCAGGCATTGTAGGAAATGAACAGGGCATTGGCAAGTCCCGAAAAGGCGCTGATTTCACAGGGAAATGCTCCCTTGCGGAGCTTATCATTCCCGCGCCTTTCCCGGTATGATGAAACAATGAAAGTAACGCAAACATTTATTCCCACACTGCGTGAGGTTCCAGCTGATGCAGTTATCGCAAGTCATCGTCTTATGTTCCGTGCCGGACTTCTCCGCAGGCTTGGCAACGGTCTTTTTGCCTATCTGCCGCTTGGGCTTCGTTCTTTTCGCAAGGTAGAAAAAATAATCCGGGAGGAGATGGATGCCATCGGCTGCCTGGAGATAAAACCTTCGGTAGTGGTGCCTGGTGAACTTTGGAAGGAATCCGGCCGCTGGGACAGTATGGGCGAGGCACTTTTGAAATTAAAAAACCGCCTGGGCGCGGATTTTGTCATGTCCCCCACGGCGGAAGAAGCTTTCACCGCCATTGTGCGGGATGAGCTTTCCAGTTACCGCCAGCTCCCGCTTTCGCTTTACCAGATAAACACCAAATACCGGGATGAAGTACGTCCCCGTTACGGGGTTATGCGGGGCAGGGAATTTGTCATGAAGGATGCCTACACCTTTCATGCAAATGAAGAAAGCCTTGACAAAAGCTATCAGGACATGGGCCGCGCTTATCGCAGGATTTTCAGGCGCTGCGGCCTTTCGGTGATCCCTGTGAAAGCTGACTCCGGGGCAATGGGCGGCAGCGGTTCCGAGGAGTTTATGGTAGAAAGCGAAATCGGGGACAATACCCTGCTTTTGTGTAAATCCTGTGAATACGCTGCCAATGTGGAAAAGGCCGAATGCAAGCCGGATTTTTCGCCCCCTTCTTCGCTTGACGAGGCAAAGACAATAGCGGCTTCTACGCCTCCAATCGAGAAAATTGATACCCCGGAAATAAAAACCATTGAGGAGCTTTGCAGCTTTCTCAAAGCCGATGCAAAAACTTTTATCAAAACCCTCATTTACAAAGCGGAAAATGTGGAAAGTGAGAATCCCTCTGCGGAGAAAAACTCCGCAGAGGCGGAAAAATCTTCCGCCGGAAAATTTTTCGCGGTGTGTATCCGGGGCGATCTGGACATTAATGAAACAAAGCTTGCGGCCGCCCTTAAAGCCTCCGAAGTTTCTCTGGCTTCCGAAGCCGATGTGCTGCGCCTGACAAACGCGCCTGTTGGTTTTGCAGGCCCTGTGGGGCTTAAAGGTATTCCCGTGATTGCTGACTTCTCTGTCAGTTCAATAAATGACGGCGTTTGCGGCGCTCTGGCAAAAGACCTTCATTACAGGCACGTTGCCTATGGCCGGGATTTTGAAGCCTCGATGAGTGCAGATCTTCGCACCGTAAAAGCCGGAGACAACTGTCCGCTTTGCGGCGGAGAACTCTACGAAAAAAAAGGAAACGAGCTTGGGCATATTTTCAAACTCGGCTACAAGTACACCAGGGCGATGAACGTGAGCTTCCTGGATGAAAACGGAAAAAGCCATACCCCAACCATGGGCTGTTACGGCATCGGTCTGGATCGTACTCTGGCCAGCGTAATCGAAGAACACCATGATGACGACGGCATCATTTGGCCTTTAAGCGTGGCGCCGTATCAGGTTATTGTCGTGCCCATCAAATACGATGGCGCGGTAAAAGAAGCGGCGGACAAACTTTCGTTAGAGCTGATACGGGAGGGAATTGAAGTTCTTCTTGACGACAGGGAGGAGCGTCCCGGCGTCAAGTTTAAAGACGCAGATCTCATTGGCATCCCTTACCGGGTGGTTATTGGAGACAAAAATCTGGCGGGAGAAAACCCCAAAGTTGAAGTAAAACGCCGCTGTGAAAAAGAAAGCCGCCTTGTGGACATAAACACGGCTGTTGAGGATATAACCGAAAAAATTCGTGCCGAACTCTACGAGTTCGCGAACTCATAGAGCTCAACAAAAGTACCCATGAATAAAGTAAAAGCGCAAATAACTGAAGGAATTGTTTCTGTTATTGTTAATGCCATTTTATTTGGAGTAAAATTTTGGGCAGGAATTGTAACCGGGTCAATTGCACTGCTGGCGGATGCGTGGCATACCCTCTCTGATTCTTTAACTTCAGTTTTTGTAATAATTGCGGCCAAATTATCATCAAGAAAAGCTGACAAGGAACATCCCTTTGGACACGGGCGCTGGGAACAAATCGCCTCGATTTTTGTTGCCTTTGTTTTGGTAATTATTGCCTATGAGTTTATGCAAAGTTCCATTGAAAGATTTAATAACAGGGAAAGTGTGTTTTTTGGGACTTTGGCAATTGTAGTAACTGTTGTTTCAATAATAGTAAAAGAATTACTGACTCAATACGCTTTTTATATTGCACGAAAAACGGACAATGTAATTATGATTGCAGAAGGCTGGCACCATCGTTCAGATTCGCTTTCATCAGTGGTTGTTTTAATAGGCATTCTCATCGCGAGATTCGTTGCGGATTTGTGGTGGATGGACAGTGTTCTGGGGGCGTTTTGTTCACTGGCAATTTTTTATGCTGCTTTTAAAATAATGAAAGAGGCAATTACAAAATTGCTTGGCGAAGAACCCAGTCCGGACTTTATTGAGCAATTAAGAAACGTCATCCGGATTATTTATAAAGATGATTTGGATATTCACCACATTCATCTGCACAATTATGTATCACAAAAAGAAGTAACGATGCATATCAGGCTTAACAAGGACATGACTATAGAAGAAAGCCACAAAATAACCGTTATTATAGAAAAAATGATATTGGAAGAACTTGATATAATTGCAACAATTCATGTTGACCCATTGGTTGATGTTGAAACGGATAAATAGGCTAAAGAGCGAAATCCTTTTCGTTTTATGTTCCCCAGTCTGTGCCAGTGCGGCGGCTTTTTCCTGTCAAAGCGCTCCGACTCTGTTGAACCCAGTCCGCATAAAAGAATGGTTCCCGGCGCAGCAAGGCGGGTTAAGCCCTCCCATGCAACGTCAAGCTGTTCTGCCGGATTCTTTTCCGCCGGCACCATGTCAGGGAAAAACGCGATGAGGCTAAAGCCCTCCGGCTTTCCTTCGGCTTTGGCAATACCGGCAGCACCGCCTTCTGCGATGCGCTCACAGTCAAGCAAAATATCCGCAGCAGGAACAATTGCTGCCTCGGGCAGTGCAGCTCTTGCCGCAGCCAAAGCCAGTATATTCCGGCCTGACAGAACCCAGCGATATTCCCGCTTTAAATAATTTGCGAGCCAGAGAGCAAAATGCCCTTGGCCGGCATCGTCATGGATAAGAATTTTTTTTACATCGAATGGCGCAAATAAATGCGAATTTAGTTTTTCGCTGGGATCAATTTTAAGCGCCAGCTTTGCCGCCGCCATTACTGCACCGCCGGGGCTGTCAAAATCCGGCGCGCCGTGAACTGTATTCAGACGGTAGGAAATTTTTTCCATTTCGAATTCACCGCATATGCCGCCTGCGCCGCTTGCTTCATTCCGGATATAAAAAGGATAATTACGCGGAAAGTTTTCATCAAAGATAACAGGGGAATAGTCACTTGCGGCGTCTGATTTAATGCCGGCAATTTTTCCGAACACGAAGACCGTATGCTCCTTTCCGTTTTCTTCATGAAATAAAAAGGCGCCGGCTGTGATTTGTTTGCGAAAATAATCAGCCAATGTGTTAACCGCAACGAGAAAAACAAGGCCGTTTTGCTTCAGGGTTGCGGCAGAGCGGCGCACAAAATCTTCAAGCACCGGCAGGCCGGCTTTGGCGGGGATATTGCTGAGGATGATATTCTGGCCGCCAGGCCCGGCAAGCAGTGGTTCTGTATAGGCTTCGTAGCTTTCTGCACAGAGTCCGTTTCTTTGCGCGTTGTAAACGGAAAAAACCCGTGCCAGTTCGTCCCTGTCCTGGGCGCGGACAAAAATGCGGGAAAAGCCGGCTTCCTGCAAAGCCCCGGCCGCGCAGATTCCGAGAACGCCAACGCCGCAGCCCGCGTCAAGAATGGAGCAGGAAGACTCTCCGCTTAAAAACCCGGCGGGGCGTTTTTCAGGATAATTGTTATCAAGATAATCCGAAAAAACTTTCAACAATAAACGGGAGCCGGTATCAATCTCAAATGAACTAAAAAGCCCGTGCGAAAGGGCGAAACGGTATTCCCGCCCCCGAAATTTGAATGAGGTATCCCTGTTTTTGTATATTTCTATATATTGTTCTATATACTGT
>JGI20163J15578_10000296_pt1 | contig 20665 bp, 19 predicted proteins | sample TergutCu122P1_FD_15578 | JGI IMG/M metagenome (IMG submission 15578)
TTTATTCACGGAAGTGATATACAACCTCAAATAATGTGAATAATCCACATATGTGCCACAAATACAGCAACACGGAAATGGAGGATTTAATGAACACAACCTTAAACAACAGCACTACAAACAGCTACGGTAAAGTTACCGCACTCTATGAACGTCTGTCAATCGGTGACGAGCGAAACGGCAAGGACGAGAGCAATTCTATCAAGCACCAAAAAGAGCAATTAGAAGCATACGCCAAACAAAACGGTTTCGTCAATATCAAACACTACACAGACGATGACGAATCGGGCAGATTTTTTGACCGTGACGGCTATCAGCAGATGATAGACGATATTGAAAATGGTAAAATCGGTACTGTAATTATGAAAGATATGACACGATGGGGGCGGTCACACGTTCATGTTGGTTCTGCAATGGAATTTTTCCGTCAGCACAATGTAAGATTTATCGCTGTCAATAACAACATAGACAGCAACAACCCCGAAAGTTTGGAGTTTGCCCCATTCATAAATATTATGAGTGAATGGTACGCCAAAGACTGCTCTAAGAAAATTCGATCGGTATTCAAAGCAAAAGGCATGGCAGGAAAACACGTTGGGAGCATTCCGCCATATGGCTACATTAAAAGCCCCGACAACAAAGATTTATGGATAGTGGACGAAACCGCCGCTGAAACTGTGCGCCGTATTTTTCAACTCACTATCGAAGGCAAAGGCCCTTATCAAATCTGCTGTATTCTAACCCAAGAGAAAGTACCTATCCCTGCTTATTACCAAGCACGGCAGGGCATTGGCTTATGGAAAAATCGTGAGATTAAAGACCCATATGCGTGGAACAGTTCTACGATAACATCCATATTAGAAAAACAGGAATATTGCGGCGATACGGTAAATTTCAAAACTCGTAAGCACCTAAACGACAAGAAAAGCCATTATGTTGATAAAAGCCAATGGATGATTTTTGAAAACACCCATGAGCCGATTATTGACCGCATAACTTACGATAATGTACAGCGCATACGAGCCAATAATTCACGCCGCCGCCCTAATGGTTGGGGATATGTTCATCCGCTAAGTGGCTTGCTATTTTGTGCCGATTGCGGCGGCAAACTTTATATCCACCGCATTTATAACGGACTGGACAGACCAATGGCAGTATGCGGAAATTATGCCCGTGGTTCAGTAGAAATTGAGCGTGATTGGGTAGTCTGTGAATCGGGGCATCGCATAGAAGCCGCCAAAGTAATAGAACTTATCCGTGATGCGCTGAAAGGCATATCCGAATACGCTAAAACCGACAAAGAAGCCTTTGCAAAATCGGTGCAGGAGCTTATGGCATCACAGCAGACCGATGAAGTTAAAAAGCAGAAGAAACGCCTTACCGCTTGTCGAAAACGCCATGCGGAACTCGACACACTTCTGAACAAAATTTATGAGCAGATGCACCGATAAGGATAACTTTTTTACATAGACCCCACATACCGATAAAATATCTTCACATCCTGCGATGTTACACCGTTTTCCTTGAGTTTTTTGCCGATTTCTATTCTATCAACCAAAGCATCAATCAAATCCCTGTTGATTTCGATTACGGACGAATATTCTTTAATAACACCCATCCAGCATTTGATGTCGGCAAGTTTTAACTTGGCGGCTTTTTCTGATTCTCTGAAGCCGTCTAACTGTGCTTGAATTTCTTTACGCCGTGTTTCTGATTCAAGTGCAAGCTCCGTAAACCTCTCGGCAGAAATAACTCCCGATACCTTGTTTTCGTAGTGAAGTTCTGCCCGCAATTCAAGTTCATGAAGTTCTTGCTTTAACCTTTGGCGTTCCTTTGCAGAAAGAGCTTTTTCTTGCGAGTGTTCGCCGTTGAGCCTGTCCATCAATGTGGATAGCATCTTACTCTCGTCAAGATTTATAAGGTCAAAATGCCGTTTAACTTCATCAAGCAGCAGATTTTTAAGAACAACCTCATATATACTGTGGTTTGAGCATCTGCTGCCGCCTGTACTCAAGCGTGTACTGCAATGGTACATATTATACTTGGGATTACCACTCTTGCGAAACTCGTGATTGGCGTGGAACACCAGTTTTTTATGGCAGTCGGAGCAAATCAGTTTGCTTTTGAACAAACTTGGTTCGGGCTTCTTTTCATTTGCTTTATTTTGTTTGTTCACCGCACGGATTTCCTGCACAACATCCCATGTTGTTTGGTCGATTATTGCAGGGTGAGTATTTTCTACCCTTATCCACTCATCTTCGTGATTAGGCACGGCTTTAGTGTTGCGGTAGGACATAGAGCGAGGGGGGGGGGGGGGGGGGTTTTACCGAAAATCATATGTCCCAAATACTGCTCATCCGCTACAACTCGTTTAACCATATAGATGTGCCACTCCATGCGGCAGTTGGCTTGAGGTTGGCGATTCTGCCTTTGGTAGTAATACAATCTCGGCGTAGGTATATGCTCATCATTTAGGATTTTTGTAATTGCACCATATCCTATACCCTCGGCTCTCATTGCAAAGATGCGCTTTACCACCCCTGCGGCATATTCATCAACAATCAGCTTTGATTTATCTGCCGGATTACGGATGTAGCCGAATGGAGCAATACCTACAGAACGCTTGCCCTCTTTTGCCATTGCCACAAAAGATGCTTTGATTTTGTCACTCATATTTTTGAGATAGTGGTCATTCATGGCATTGAGAAAGGGCATGATGTCATTTTCGCCGTTTTCTGTGTCTATGCCGTCCGACAATGCCACGAAACGGCAGTCGAGAGCTGGTAGTTCTTCCTCTAAATAACGCCCTGCTTCAAGGTAGTTTCTTCCGAAGCGGCTAAGGTCTTTTACAAGCACAAGGTTGATAATGCCGTTTCTCACATCACCCATCATGTCTTGAAAGCCTTGCCGGTCAAAATTCCCGCCACTTGCACCTTCATCTATATAGATGCGTGTTTCAATCCAACCCGGCATCATGGACACAAATTTTGACAACATAGCTTGTTGCGTTTCAATGCTCATGGAATCGTTGCGGGTTTGGCGAGTAACTTCTTTTGAAAGACGGATGTAAATGCCGACATTGTAGAGTTTGTCACTCATACCGCCACCTCGCTTTCGAGAGAAAGTAGTTCAATATCAGCAGGGCTTTCATCAGACAGCAACCCATCCAAATCTCCGACATAGTTATAAACAACTTTCATGTCACGGATACGCATTTTACCTTCGACTTGTACTTCGCCAACGACTACCTTATCAATGAGAAGAACCAGCGTTTCGGAATCAAGTTCCTCTATTTCGGTATACCGTTTAATCAGCTTCACCCATGTTTCGGCGTTGCCAATGTCTTGCTTTATGGCGGCAATCCGTTTTTCCAGCGTTTCTACAGATTGCAAGCGGTCAACACGTTCAGCTTCATACTTTGCGATGTACCGCTTAAACATATCTTCCGGCACAACCCCGGAAACACGGTCATTGTAGAGATTTTCAATCAGCAACTCCAACTTGTCCACTTGCTTTTTATGAGCGGCGATTTCACCTTGATATGCCGCACGGTAGGATTTTGATTCATTGCTCTGCATGGTGAGGATTGCTTCAATAATGCGTTCCTCGTTGCTCTCTACCATTAAGGCGTGTTTGCGGATATGCTCCGTCACAAGTTCTACCAAAGCGTTTTCGCTGACACTATGGGCTGTACAGGCTGTTTTTCCGCTTCTGGCATAATTACCGCAAACATAGTAGACACGCTTGTAACTGCTGCCATCCTTATATTCGCCCCGATGGATGGTACTTCTTAGCTTAAATCCGCAATCAGCACATTCCAACAGTCCCGAAAAGAGCGTTTTAGTTCCGTCTTTACTTCTGCGTGGCTTGTAGTTCTTGTGAGTAAACTGCTGTACCGTATTCCAAAGCTCAAGGCTGATTATAGGTTCATGAGTATTTTCAACACGAACCCACTCATCTTCCGGCTTGCTAATCAATTTACTGTTTTTATAGGAAACAGTCCCTTTTTTACACTGCACGGAATTACCAATATACACTTCGTTGCGGATAATGTCTTTCAAAGAGCTTTCGTTCCAAAGGCTGTTTGTGCGGGTCGGGTTACGTTTGTGTCTGCTTTGGTAGAAATACTCTCTTGGCGATGTAACACCATCCTCGTTCAGTTTGATTACGATTGCTCTGAAACCCATGCCACTTGCCCGCATTTCAAATACTCTGCGAATGATAGGCGCGATGTTCTCGTCTACTATTAGCTGATGACGATTATCAGGGTTCTTTTTGTAACCGTAAGGTGCAAAAGCACCCATGAATTTTCCGTTTTCGGCACATATCCGTCTTGAAGCTCTGACTTTTTGGCTGGTTGTTTTACAATGCTGTTCATTAAACCAGTTGCGGAAAACCATTAAATCGTCAAGTTTCTCATTTAGGGATATAAGCTCACAACCATGCTCCGGCAGAAAGATTTCCGCAAGATTGCCGACTTCCAAATAGTTCCTGCCAAGACGAGAAAGGTCTTTAATCAATATAGTGTTGATAAATTCCTGCTTCACATCAGCAAGCATCCTTTGAAGTGCCGGACGATTTTGGTTTGTGCCGGAAAATCCGTCATCAACATATATTTCTTTTAACTCCCACCCCATTTCTCTAACGTGCTTCGTGAGCATCAATTTTTGGTTTTCGATTGAAACCGATTCTCCCGCCCGTGTGTCCTCATTGGATAAGCGGACGTAGATACCGACTTTGTGTTCCTTGTTTGCCATACTGCATACCTCCAATAATACGGCAACCACAGAAAACTTTATCGGCTATATGATTTTACGCTTCTAATTATAGCGCGCATATATGAACAATGCAGCCCTCTTTCTGTAATTTGCCCCAATAAATTTTGAAACGACTCTCGTATAATCTGCATAGAAAAACGCCACCCTCAAGATGCAAAGGCGGCGTTTTCGTTTTGTAGTATTTTTCTGACGGTCAAATCTTCTAATGCTTTGCCAAGCTCTATCTCACCTTTATAAACATTAGTGACACGGTAGAGCGTGTTGCCAATTTTTCTTTCGTAATACACAGTAACAGGTTTTGCGAAAACTTCTTTAGGTTGTTTTGATTTTAATGTAGCTTGCATATGAGATACCTCCTTATGGCGTTGTTAATGTAAAATTAAAAGTTCAATAATACGCAGGAGATGATTTCGTTTGATGAATAACCAAAGAAAGCTCCTGCGCATGGTTTGAACCTTTAATCAAGGTTTTGTCTGCCGTATTTGCCACGCTTCCCCGGCAGGGGGAGCATCCCAAACCACCTTTGGTCAAGGTGTCATAATGCCAGCCTGTCCGACATTTGTAAGATGCCGGATAAGGTTCGCACTCTCCCCATGCTGATGGCGAGCCGTCCAATGCTGTGAGGCGTTCAAGACGGATTTATCATTATCCCCGGCTGTGGGTCATGGCGTAAACCGTACCAATGGGCTTATCCGGGGTTCAGCGATTATCGCAGTCTAAAAGACTATGGCGCACTGCCCCTGTCGCTCGGTCACAGACGGAACGTATTTGGGATACTGTATATGACTGCCAACTGCTGACAGTATTTTTCAAAGTGCAATAATGTTCATATTCTCAGTAGAGAAATAGCTTCTCTACTGTGTAGGCATTGGGAAAGCCGTTTTGTCAGGGCTAGGTCAAATATTTTTCAGAAACTTTTTCAGCCGACCGATTTTTTCGTTAATGCTTTGTTTTGTGCATCTCCGCATCCTCGCAATTTCAGTCTGTGTGTACCCCTGAATAGCCCAGAGTGTGAGCAGTTCTTTATCGCTGTCAGATAAAGCCAAGAGCTTGTCCACCAAAACAGCATTTTCAATTTCGTAAATCCAGCCAAAACCGTCACCAAACTCCGATTCGCTAAATTCATAAGACAGAGATGTGAATTTAATAAACAATGTGCTGTTGCTTTGAGGGCTGTCATCGTCAATGTTTTCAACGGGCAATGGCTGTTCACGGTTTTGTGCAATGCGGCGTTTTTTGAAAAGCTCCCAATCGTATTCACGCATCATAGCGATACCGTCAGCATCAAATCCGGCTTGGCTGTATTCGAGGGCTAATTTTGCCCACTCTTTGTCAAAACGCTTCTTCTCAAGCGCATAATTGAAACCCATAATGGCTTCCTCCTTTGATTTTTTGAAATAGGTCAAAATCAAAGGAAAAAGGCGGGGAACGGGCGCATACGCGTAGTTGTCTGATATACATAAAACGCACTCCTTTCACGAGTTCATGTGAAGCGGAGTGCGTTTTTGCGGCACGAAAAAAGGCCGCAGTAAAGCTCTGTGAGCCTCCTAATAAGGGGTTATCACAGTTCCGCTTCACTTCGGCCTCTGGACATCTATCACTGCTAACGGTGCGCACCGCAGACAGAGCATCAATACCATCAATCGAAAATGAATATAACTTTCGTGCTTACAGCACGACTGTCAAAATATTAAGTTTTGTAGCGTTTAACGCTGTGTGATGCTTGTCCACCACATATTTGACTATTTAATTATCAACCTCCAAACAATATGAACTAGGTGTAATATTTATTTGCGATTGCAAAGTAATAATAGACATTCACAAAAAAATATGTTATGATTCTAATAATTGTGCCTCGGTTATTTGTGATTTGTCCTTAAAACAATTCTACATGGCTATGCCGAATAAATCGTTGACGCTAAATTTACGCTAAATTTATTCTAAATTTGTGATTGGAGGGGGAGCTATGAGTAATGATGCCTTGAATATTCGAGCTTTTGCGGAAACCATCCGAAGCAAAATGAACAAAAAATCGAGCATAAAAGATTTTGATATTGATAGCGAAACCCCTCAATCGCAAGACCTTTCTAAAGTTTTTCGCTTTTATTACCATCTTCTCAAGTCTGTAATCTACTATGTTGAAGAAGACGGTGTTCCTGATATTGCTGCGCCTATGGCAACGCAGTTGAAGCAAGGGAAAACAGAGGTGCATCCGAAAATTAAGGAGATTGCACAGCGAAGTGAAACAAGAGCAAAAGTAGTAGACTATTTTAGTGTCAATCTGATACCGAATATCCCCAAGTCTGTTTTATCAACGGTTCTTGATGATGTAGATTCATTAGTTCAAAACGACAAAGGTTTAGGTAGAGCAAAAAGGAAAGCTCTAAAAGAGTTAAGAACAAATAGTAAGGATGGCTCAAGCTACCTTGCTGATGTTTGGTTGCTTGCAATATGTAATGGCACAAATGTAGCTGTAGATAAAAAAGACAAGACAGATATGGGAAATACCGCAGATACAGAGTTCTCTGTTGAAACAACCGGCGGTGTACTTGATAAAGTGGATAGCTTGTTGAGTAAACTTTCTCGACCTCCAACGATTGAGCCATCTGAACAAATTGAGGAGCATGAATTGTTATATATAGCAGCTTTGCATATGGCTTATAGTGATGTTCTCGGCATTGAAAGCTGTGATGAAACAGTCTTAGAGTGCTACCCCATATACAAAGATGATTTAGCTGAACAAAGAATTGACTATTTCGCTGCATACTCGGTTGAGCGCGGTGTGCTTGAATTTAACGACAGTAGCTTATCCAGTCAATTTGACGTGTTGAAAAATGAAATTTATGACGGAGTAAAAAGCACGGCTAAAAAGTCTTTCGCCAATGGTTATGAGAAACTATTAGGCGTATTGGAGCAAGCAGTTGCCGTGCCTGTTTCGTTATATGTTTTAAGCCGGTCACCATACTGGATAAGTAACAAAATAAAAAAAGGAACTTGCCACTTTTTAGTCATTGATGGCAAGTTGATATGGGTGAGCAAATGAAAAGAGTTTTAGGAGCGCCATACGAGATTTCGCTTCGCATTTTGCTTATGCTCAGTGAAGCGTATCAGCAGAGTCTTACACTTGATAAAATCGCTGCGCTTGATTTTATTGCTGTTTACGCACATGACTTTGGAATATCGGAATCTAATCTCCACGGATATAGTAGCTATAGGTTTGGAGAATTTGCAGGGCGGCGTGAATTAGTGCAAAACGGCATTAAGCAGTTGGTCTTGAACGGAACTATCAATGTTATATGTTCTGAGAACGGTTTTGAATATGCAATAACTGACAATGGCATAGAGTTTGCGGTCAATATGGAGTGTGCCTATGCTGATGCATACAGGACGTTAATTACAGCAGCTTTAGAACTAGCAAATAGCAAGAGCGAATATTCTTTATTGGAAATGATAAGCAAACGTACAGTAGAATCATTGCGAGAGGGGTGAAAAAATGGCGAACTTTTATATTGAGAAATTGGTAGTTTCCGGTGCTGGAAAAGAAACATCAATTATTGAGTTCAAAGAAGGTTTGAATTTCATAATCGGTCCATCGAACACAGGAAAAACGACCGTGATAAATTGTATTGATTACTTGCTCGGATTTACAGAAAAACAAGGCAAGCCATTTGACTTTGACAAAACAAGCGGATACGACCATTTCTCGCTTACTGTTCAGACAAAAGATGGAACGGTTGTGTTTGAGCGTAAACTTGACGAAAAACAAGTGAAGATTAGCGGCACAAACCCTAATTTTGAACACAAGGATTATAGCCTTACACATTCAGCGAAATGGGCGCTTAATAGCGTTTGGTTGCGATTGATGGGAATTGGTGATGAACACAAGATACTCGGAACATTAACAGGTAAGTTGCATCAGCTTACAGTTCGAGCCATGATTCATATGTTTTTAGTAAAACAAGAGGAAATAGCAAGGACATCTTCAGTTTTACTTAACCCTAAAACCTATTTCAATGACACGGCCTCAAAAGCCATTTTACTATTTTTAATGAGTGGCCGAGATGCCGAAAAGAAAGATACACCGGAAGAAAAAAAGATACGCAAGGCAAAACGTCTTGCGGTTGTTGAATATATCCAAGACAGCGTGAAGCGACTTGTTCAGCGTGAAGGCGAGTTATTGAAAATACAAGACGAAAGTGCTATTGACCTTAATGATGCAATAAATGTTGTTAAAAATGAGATTGATGCTTTACAAGCAGAAATGAATTTTGCGTTATCAAAAAGCAGGAATCTCATGGACGAGATTTATAAACGAAACAGTAAACTTGCTGAATGTGAGACAATTTCACAGCGCTTCTCTGCGCTAAGAAGTCAATATCATTCGGATGTGGAAAGGTTGACATTTATAATTGAAGGGAGAACTAACCAAGAGGGCTTACCTATCAACACTCAATGTCCTTTTTGCGATGGCAAAATAACAAATGATACGGACATTTCATACGTTGAGGCGGCTGGTGCCGAGTTATCCCACATTCGTGTCCATTTGGTTGAATTACAAAAGGCAGAAAATGATGTGGCTACTGAATATACTGTGGTGCAAAATGACGTAACAAGACTTGAGGCAGAAAAAAGAGAAGTTGATGCTCTTATTTCTGGTAATTTAGTTCCACGGATAAATGCACTTCACGGAAGATTGAATAACTATCGTCAAGCTGTTGAACTCTCTAAAGAATTGACTATTATTCAACAGGAAGAAATACGGTTAAGCAACGAAGCAACGGCTATGGAAACGGCAAAAGATGCTCCTGACGAAAAGCATGACATTATTCAATATTTTGATGAAGAGCAATTGTTTGCGTTTAATGAACGACTTAGAGTTGTGCTTGAATCCTGTAAATATGAGGGGTTTGCATCTGCTCGATTGAGTTTGCGTGATACGTTTGATTTGGAAGTTGGCGGGAAAGCAAAGTCTATGATTGCAGGGGGCGGATATAGTGGATTCCTTAATACCATAGTAGCGCTTTCGCTTGTAGAATTTTTAGAGGAAAAAGGCTCGTATTCTCCCGGATTTCTTATTGCTGATTCACCACTTAGTCAACTTTCCGAACCTGAAAACCATTCGCAATTACACAATAAAAAAGCTGGATTTTTCAATTATCTGCTTTCAAAGTCTAAAACAAGTGAGTCAGAGGCGTTTCAAACACAAATAATCATTGCTGAACATCCCGAGAAATTGCCGTTTTCACTTGCGGACTATCCTCATGCAAATGTCATAGAATTTACTAGCATAGAGGGCGAAGGGCGATATGGTTTTTTGGAAGATGTAAGGAATGATGATAATGCGTAGGGTTGAAAGTATTCCTGCAAAAGGCAAAGGAGATTGCAGCGTGACAATAAATTACAACAAACTATGGAAGCTATTGATTGACAAAAAGATGACCAAAGGTGACCTTCGGGAACTGTCGGGGGTTAGTACGGCATCAATGGCAAAATTAAGTAAGGGTGCTAATATAACAACCGATGTGTTGATAAAAATATGCACAGCCTTAGATTGCGATATATGCGATATTATGGAGCTTGATAGAGATGAAGTAAAATAGCTCTCCTACCCAAAAAAAGATACTAAGTGCGATACGGCAGCATTTTGTAGTCAAAATAGAAAGCCGCAAATGTAAAGGGAGAAGAAGATATGGAACTTACAAACAGCTATTTCAAACAAATTTCCGATATAATTTCGCAAGCAAGGCGCAACGCTGAGATAGCGGTAAATAGCGAACTTGTTACGCTTTATTGGAATATAGGCAGGGTTGTTAAGACACAAATTTTAGAGGGGAACAAGCCCGAATACGGCAAAAGTGTTATTGATAATTTAAGCCGTGAACTGGTTGCCGAATACGGCAAAGGTTACAGTAAAACCAATTTATTTAACATGGTGAAGCTATATGAGGTTTTTGGTGACGAGCGAATTTTCCACTCACTGAGTGGAAAATTGACGTGGACACACTTGAAAAAGATTATCTATATGGATGACCCATTAAAACGTGATTTTTACGCCACTTTAGCGATTAACGAAAAATGGAGTGTGCGTGAAATGAACAGCCGTATAGATACTATGTTGTATGAGCGTACAAATCTTTCTAAAAAACCCGAAATAACCATAGCAAACGACTTGCAACTACTGCGTGATGAAAAGAAAATGTCCACTGACTTAGTGCTTCGTGACCCTTATGTGTTAGATTTTCTCGACTTGAAAGATAATTTTGGCGAAAAAGATTTAGAAAATGCGATTATCGTAGAGCTGGAACGCTTTATCATGGAAATGGGACGTGATTTTGCTTTTGTCGGGCGGCAAGTACGGATAACTATAAACGATAAAGACTTCTATATAGACCTATTGTTCTACCACCGCAAGATGAAAAGACTTGTTGTAATTGAATTAAAACTTGATGAATTTAAGCCTGAACATAAAGGGCAAGTTGAATTTTATATGAAGTGGCTGGCAAAAAACGATATGAATGACGGCGATAGCCCACCAATCGGAATAATCCTTTGCCCTAAGAAAGATAATGCGATTGTTGAGGTTCTGAATCTCGAAGAAAGTGATATACACATAGCGGAGTTTTTAACAGATACGCTCCAAAAGAAACTGCCGCAAGCAATAAACAATGCAAAAATACTGTTGGAGCAGCGCAAGGAGTACAGGGAGGATAACCACGATGGAAAATAATAAATTCAACGGTATGAGCATGGATATAGAGCAAAACGAACGGGACAAGCTGCAAGCCCTGTTTCCGCAATGTTTCAAAGAGGGCAAGCTGGACATAGACCTTTTGCTTAATCTTTGCGGTGAATATATTGACGAGGATTTTGAAAAATACAAATTTGAGTGGAAAGGCAAAGCCGAATGTTTCCGCATTGCGGGCAAGCGTTCCACAGGCACTTTGCGACCTGCACCGGGAGAAAGCGTAAACTTTGACATCACAAAAAACCTCTACATAGAGGGCGATAATTTGGAAGTGTTGAAGCTGTTGCAAACTACTTACTTCCGCAAAGTGAAGATGATTTACATTGACCCGCCATACAACACGGGCAACGACTTTGTATATAATGATGATTTTACCGACCCTATAGCACACTATAAAGAAATTGTGGGCATGGCAACTAAAAGCAACCCAGAAACTATGGGGCGCTTTCATACTGCTTGGCTTAATATGATGTATCCACGGCTAAGGCTTGCTTATAATTTATTGCGTGATGATGGGGTTATTTTTGTGAGCATTGATGATAATGAAGCTCACAATCTCCGAAAACTATTGGATGAAATTTTTGGTGAGGAAAATTTCATCGGTGATTTTATTTGGAAAAGCAGACAGATTGTTGATAGCCGTAACAAAACTGGGTTTTCAAGCGACCATGAGTTTATTTTTGTTTATTGTAAAAACTTAGATGAGTGTGGTCTTAAAGGCAGAGCGATAGATGAATCAAAGTATGCAAACCCTGATAATGACCCGCGAGGCGCATGGATGAGTAATACTATGCTTGGACTTGCAAATGCCGCACAACGACCGAATTTGCACTATCCTATTGTTGACCCGAAAACAGGAATTGAATACCCTTGTAACCCCGATACAGGGTGGCGTTTTTCTAAAGAAACTATGGCAGACAAAATTGCAGATGGACGAATCTTATTCCCTAAAGACCCTAAAGGTAGACCGCGCGAAAAGAAATTCTTAAATGAACTAACCAAGAATATGACAGGTGTTTCTTCAATTCTTCCCGATAGTGTTGGCTATACCTTACACGGCACAAAAGAAGTAACAGGTATTTTCAATGATAAATTTTTTGATTTCCCCAAGCCAACGGCATTGATAAAGTTTTTTGTTGAGCAAGTAACGTCAATTACAGAAGAAGATATAATCCTCGACTTCTTCTCCGGTTCCGCAACAACTGCTCACGCTGTCATGCAACTAAACGCCGAAGATGGCGGCAACCGCCGTTTCATCATGGTGCAATTACCCGAAGTAACAGACGAAAAAAGCGAAGCCTACAAAGCGGGTTATAAAACCATCTGCGAAATAGGCAAAGAACGCATACGCCGTGCAGGGGCGAAAATTCTTGCAGAACAAACCGAAAAGCAAGCGCAAATTGAGCTTGACGAACAGGGCGAAACTGCCCCGCTTGACATTGGCATTAAGGTGCTGAAACTGGATACTTCCAACCTCATAGCGTGGGACGGCGCACCCATCCGTGATGATAACGTGCAATTACTACTGGACAGAATTGAACGCATGACCCTAACCGACACCATCAAGCACGACCGCACAGACCTTGATTTAGTCTATGAAGTCATGCTAAAGCTGGGCGTTCACCTTGATTATGTAGTATCAAAACTAACCGTAGGCGAACGCAAATGCTACTCCATAGGCGAAAAGCCATACGAAAGCTCTGAGGATTGCATGATACTTGTCTGCCTTGATAAATGGATAACGCCAGAAGATATAACCGCCTTTTGTGACCAAGCCCCGGCAAAAATTATTGCCGCCGAAGAAGCCTTTGCGGACGATACTGCGTTGTCAAACGCACACTATATTTTGCGTGACAGGGATATTGAAATGAAATTGTTGTAGGAGGGATACTATGAACCGTGTTAGTGTATTTGTTAGTTGGTCGGGTGAACTTAGCAAGCAATATGCTGAGTTGTTAAGTAAATGGTTGCCACGAGTAATTCAAGCAGTTGAGCCTTTTTTTTCACCAGATGATATTTCAAAAGGTTCATTTTGGTTTGGCGAAATAACAAAGAAACTAAATGAATCCGCAATAGGCATAATATGCCTTACCGAAGAAAATAAAAATAAGCCGTGGATTCTTTTTGAAGCTGGGGCATTAAATAAAGGGCTTTCAGCTAATCGTGTTTGTCCAATATTGATTGACTTAGAGCCAAAGGATGTTAATGACCCTATAGCAAAATTTCAACTAACCAAAATGCAAAAGGATGACATGTTTAAGCTGTTGAAAACAATCAACTCTGCCTTAGGTGAAAACAAGCTAACCGATTCTATACTTGAAGAATCTTTTTCAGATACATGGGATAAATTCTCACAACAGTTTTCCGATATGCTAGACACTGTGGTAAAAATAGAAAAACAGCCACAAAAAACAAATGACGAACTTATGGAATCAATGCTTGATGTTGTTCGAGCGATTGATAGGAAAACCGATAACTTAGATAATAAGTTACACTTTATTCGGCGGGGCTATGTTGAAAATCCCAGTAAAAGTGATTTGATGAATCTAGAGTTTGAAGAACAGTCTTTTGTAAAAAAATATTCAGATTCTCTAAAAAAAGGTATGGGATACTACGTATTATGTATTTTTTGTAATTCAGATGGTTGGAATAAGGCGAACGATTTTTTTAGAAATTTTAATAATGCAGTGCAATGTGGCGGCCCCAGTAATCATTTATCACATGGGGTGCTTTTACTAAACGATTTTGAAGTTTTTTTTACATCCTATATGTTTATTGCTGATTATTTGGTTAAGGAGTTATTCAAACTTGGGGGGATTTACCGAATAGAAGTTAAGGATGGCTATGATGCGAAAAATGTATTTAGATTTGCAGCTTCACATGATGAAGTAAAGCAAGCCGCTGAATTATATGCAGTTAAAGAAATTAAGCACTCTCCACAATCCGAAGATGATATCAAGGAGAAAACCCAATTATTACTATCTGAAAAACTTCCGAGATTACTTGATATTGATAGAGATTATCGTTTCCATTCAAGTTCACTCGGAGTAAAATTTGGATATGATGATGAAGATGTAGGAGGCCATGTTAAATGAATGTTGCAATAATAAGCGGTCTGTTCTCTTTGTCTGGTGCAATAATTGGCGCAGTTGTTTCGATTTTTATTTACAACAAGTCAATAAAGAAAAACTTGCAGCTCGAAATAGAAAAAATCAACTTGCAAAAGGAAGCAGAACTGTCCATAAGACTGTTTGACAAGAAAGAGATTTATTTTGCTGAGTTGCTCACAGCCTTATCTACAGCGAGAAATGCCGCTATTGATATTGTCGAACTTGGGCTTACGCTTGAAACGGAGAACTGTCTACAACAAAGTAAAGATGTCGTGGGGAATTACTTAAACACGTATGAAAAGCGTAACATATTATATGTACCGCAAGGTGTTCGCCACGAAGCGGCTCAAATACTACAAGCATGGCGTTTTTTCTGTTCTGAAATGAACAGTTCAAAAAACAAGTATTCTGCTAACTACACTGCGCAGTGCGAAATGTATATCCGAAAAATTGAAATATTGGTTGAACATATAAAATATGAGATAGGCAGAAGGTAAGGTGAAACAAATGAACAAAGACGAGAAACCAAGATATATCAATGAGGATTTCAGTGATGTATCTACAAAAGAACTTTTGAAGTCTTTGCCGCCATTATTTGATAGCTTTGCAAACTCTACATCTACAGCATATCTCAATTGGCGTTTTGACAAACATACCGAAATTGAAGTGCAGTTTACGAATATGGGGCATGGTTATTTTGAAACAGCAATCGCAATGATAGAAAACTGCATAGGCGATTCATATAGCAAAAAACGTGATGTTTGGATATTTCCAATCATGTTTAATATAGTCCATGGTATCGAATTGTACTTAAAAGGAATTAATTTAACTTTGAAGAAACATTTATGCCTAAATTATGATGAAGAACACGAACTTAAGATTATTGGAAGTCACGATATTAAACAGCTATGCAATGAATCAATTGCACTATCAAGGAATATCCAAGATGAAGAACTCAAAGAAAGCATCTGCAATGAATATAAATTTGTACGTAAATTTATTGACATGATTTATGAAAAAACAAGCGATATGTCATTTGCACGCTATCCTGTTGATAACAAGAAAAAGGACAATCACTTTTATGCTAAAGCAACAGATAATGTCACAATTAACCTTGACGTATTACGCCAATGGGTTTTGCGGCTACATCAAATTTTAGACAATATGGATTATATCTATTATTTGAATGATGAACTGTTACAATGCATGGCGCAACTTGGTGATTATTAAATAGTGGAGGCACTCCCCATGAAACTAAAATTCAAAACCAAAGACTTTCAAACCGCCGCAGGGGAAGCACTTAAAAATAACACATCACTGTCAAACGCGCACTGTATCCTGCAAGACAGTGATTAAGTTGAAGTTGTTGTAGGGAGGATAAAAAATGGGATGGGAACTAATGCGAACAAGTGAATGTCCGTGTCCATGTGGTAACGGGCGTGTTTATATTGACAGTTATTCAGATGACTGGAACCGCTTTGAAGATAGAGGCCCTTATATAGACTGTGCAAAATGTAGTGAAACATACCAAATTGAGAGCTTTAGCTTCATGGCTAAGAGCGATGGAACAATGGCATCTACACATTATTGCGTGGGAAAAGGCTATCCAAAGTATGCTGAACAGCCAAACCACGAACTTGAAAGCGCAGACCCTTTTACGAGATACCTCATATCGCAATACAGCAAGGAAACATTGACGAAAGTGGCTGAGATTCTGTTAAATTCCAGCACTTACAACAAAATAGAAAACAAGGGGTATGGTGCTTCGGCAAGAGAAATTGTTAGAAAATATAAAAGTCGTTATAATACCCAACGATTAAAAATCATTTTGGAATCTATAAACGATGCAATTAGCAAATATGACACATTATCGGTCATTATAACGACACGCAAAGCAGAATATGAAGCATATGTGGCAAATAAGAAAAACGCCTCATATCGGCTTCATTTGTGAGGTATGATAGCTTATGAAACTAAAATTCAAAACCCAAGACTTTCAAACCGCTGCCGTGAACGCTGTGGCAGACCTTTTTACAGGGCAAGAAAAAACACGCGCCACATTTTCCATAGTGGAAGAACAACAGCAAACCATATTTCAAAATGAGTTCGGTGTTGGTAACGTCTTAAATATAGCGGGTGCAGACTTGCTTGCGAACATGAACCGTGTGCAAAAACAACGCAACCTACCCAAAACAAACAACCTATACCCCTTCTCTTATAACAAAGAGGGTGATAGGCAATTTTGCATTGAGATGGAAACAGGCACAGGCAAAACATACGTCTACACCAAAAGTATTTTTGAACTAAACAAACGGTACGGCTTTACCAAGTTTATTATTGTTGTGCCGTCTGTGGCTATTCGTGAGGGCGTGTATAAGTCGCTCCAAATTACCGCAGAGCATTTCGGTAGTCATTATGACAATGTGCCGTGCCGCTACTTTATATACAACTCTGCCAAGTTATCGGACGTTCGCCAGTTTGCCACCAGCAACAATATTGAGATTATGATAATCAACATAGATGCTTTTAAAAAAGCCGAAAACATCATCAATCAAGCACAGGACAGGCTTAACGGCGAAACGGCTATGCGCTATATTCAAGATACTTCCCCCATCGTTATTATTGACGAGCCACAAAGTGTAGATAATACGCCAAAGGCGAAAGAAGCAATTGCAAGCCTTAATCCGCTGTGCGTACTTCGCTACTCTGCTACCCACCGTGAAAAGACGAACTTGCTGTACAGCCTTACCCCTGTGGATGCTTACCAAATGGGCTTGGTTAAGCAAATTGTAGTGTCGGGCAACACCGTTGAGGGCGATTTTAACAAGCCCTACATTTCCCTAAAATCCGTGTCGCACGAAAACGGCTACAAATGTAAAATTGAAATTGACGTGATGGGCAAAAACGGCGCAGTATCACGCAAAACCGTAACCGCCAAGCCCGGCGACGACCTTTTCGTCTTGTCTGGCAACCGTGATTTGTACGAGGGTTACTCGATTGCGGGCATTGACTGCTACCCCGGTAGGGAGAATATTGAATTTGCCAACGGTGAATATTTGCCGCTTGGCAAGGCTATTGGTAGCATTGGCGAGGATATTATCAAGCGGGCGCAAATCATGCGGACGGTGGAAGCTCATTTAGACAAAGAGCTACGCTACATGGAAAAAGGTATTAAAGTTCTGTCGCTGTTTTTTATAGACGAAGTGGCGAAATACCGTACCGCCGAGGGAGATAAGGGTATCTATGCTCAAATGTTTGAGGCCTGTTATGCAGAAGCTATGGCAAGACCGAAATACACCCCGCTTGTTGGCAAGTTCCCCGGCACGGTAGAAACCATCCACAACGGCTATTTCTCACAAGATAAAAAAGGCGTGTTCAAGAACACAAAAGGCGATACACAAGCAGATGATGATACCTATAACACCATTATGCGTGATAAAGAATGGCTGTTGTCATTCGAGTGTCCGCTGCGGTTCATATTCTCCCACTCAGCATTAAAAGAGGGTTGGGACAATCCTAATGTGTTCCAAGTTTGTACTTTGATTGAGCATAAATCTACTTTTACCCAACGCCAAAAAATCGGGCGTGGCTTGCGCTTGTGTGTTGAACAAGGCGGCAACCGCATTGAAGACAGGGACATCAATATTCTGCACGTTATGGCGAACGAGAGCTTTGAGGAATTTGCAGAAAGTTTGCAGAAAGAAATTGAAGCGGAAACAGGCATTAAGTTCGGCTTGATTCAACTTAACTTGTTTGTGGGGCAGACCTATGAGGAAGTGACCACGGTGGAGAAAACCGTTACCACCGAGCAAGCCGCTGAGGTTGTTGAAGTGCTGAAAGCAAACGGTGTTATCGCCCCTGACAACGGGCATATTTCCAGTACGTTCAGCGATGAAGAAATAGTCCAACTGATAGACGAACAAGTCAAATCCTTGCCGGAAACTGCTAAGACTGCAATGGTTCAAGCCATAAGTACCGCTTTTGATAAGGCAGAAGAAAAAGGATATGAACGCAGTAAAATAGACGTAGAGGCAATCTCCTGTACCGTTTACACGGAAGAAGTTGTCGAGGAAAAAACCATTTCCTATGAAGAAGCCGCCGCACTTGTGGCCGACCTTGAGGATAAAAAATTAATCACCAAAGATGGTAAAATCCGTGACACTATGAAAGCCCAACTTGCCGCCGGAACACTGGACTTGAGCGAACGCTTTTCGCAAGCCGCCCAACGTGCCATCATCCAAACCATAGAAAAAGCCAACACAAAAGTGCCTGTGCGTGACGGAAACAAAGAAGTAACCGTGCGACTGAAAAAGCAAGTTATGCTTTCGCCCGAATTTATGGAAATTTGGGACAGAATCAAGCAAAAAACCACCTATAGGGTGGATATAGACACCGATACGCTCATAGAAAAATCCATCAAAGAGCTGAAAGCCATGTCGCCTATTCACAAGGCGCGGCTTGTTTCGCAAACGGCGGACATCGACATTCAAACAAGCGGCGTAACACATATGGAGCGTGGCATCCGCACCGAGGAGCTAAAAGCGGACTATGACATTCTGCCTGATATTGTGCGTGTAATTACCACCGAAACACTGCTCAAGCGTTCTACCATTGGCAAAATTCTTTTGGAAAGCAACCGAGGGCAAGACTTTATAAACAACCCTCAGCAGTTTACCGAAAAGGCGTTGGAAATTATCGCACGAAATCGCCACAGTCTTGCTATTGACGGCATCAGTTATATTAAGTTGGCAGGTGAAGAATATTATGTGCAAGAAATTTTCAATAGCGATGAGCTTTTGGCAAATCTTGACCGTAATGCCGTAAGCGTAAACAACAGCGTGTATGACCATGTTGTCTATGACAGCGGCGTTGAAAGCACTTTCGCCCAAAGCCTTGACAATGACCCGGATGTAAAGCTGTTTTTCAAAATTCCACGCCGCTTCACTATCGAAACGCCTATTGGCACATACAACCCGGATTGGGCTGTTTACTTGGAGCATAACGGCGATAGGAAGCTGTATTTTGTACTGGAAACCAAAGGCACAACAACACTTGCCAACCTAAGTACGCCGGAGCAGTTGAAGTTCAAATGCGGACAAGCTCACTTTAAGGCATTGGAAAATGATGTGAATTTCCCGCATGAGCCTGTGGTAGATTGGCGTGAGTTTAGGGCGTGTCGTCACATGATTACGCCAGTACCTTTGCCCATAACATAAAGCACCGTATTTGTACGGCAGCAAGGAAAGATGCAGTGTTCTTGGCAAATCGTGTGGCGATACCACGCCATTGCTTTAATTTGAGAAACGCATTTTCTACGAGATGGCGAAGCCTGTAAAGATATTCATCGTACTCACGCTGCTCGACCCGGTTTTTCTTTGGTGGAATTACAGCAACCATGCCCCGCTCAAAAGCCCAATTGATGATTTCATTTGTGTCGTATGCTTTGTCGGCAAGTAAGAAATCAGTAAGTATACCATCAATCAAGGCAATAGCTTGCGAACAATCTGCAACGGTACCACTTGTAATACGAACTCTGACCGGCATACCATCCGCATCCACGGCCAAATGTATCTTGGTGTTGAGCCCCCTTTTGTGCGACCCATGTCTTGGTTCCCGCCAACCGCACCTGCAGCGTGGGGATGAACCTTACAGTGAGATGCATCAATCATCAGCCATTCATAATCAGGGTTTTGCACCAGTGCCTCTAATATGCTTTCCCACTTGCCCTTGTCGCGCCACCGGCAGAAGCGGCGGTGTGTATTTTTCCAATCACCATAGCTAGGCGGCAGGTCGCGCCATGGTGCTCCTGTGCGAAGAACCCAAAATACGCCATTTATAAACTGACGATTGTTCCGGGCGACACCGCCCCACTGGCCTGATTGGCCAGATAACAATGGTTCAAGCAATGACCAAATATTATCAGATATATCGTGGCGATGGCAATCTTCTCTCATAAAAATCCTCCAGTGTTTTATTGCCATTATATCACAATACTACTCTTATGTCATCTCGTGACGACATCATCTAGGAAA
>JGI20163J15578_10000299_pt1 | contig 20620 bp, 18 predicted proteins | sample TergutCu122P1_FD_15578 | JGI IMG/M metagenome (IMG submission 15578)
TGCGCACACCCCTTCGCGGCATGCCCGAAGGCTGCCGCGAAGGGGTGTGTCGGCCCTGTTATCTGGCGTTGTCGGCCGGAGGGCTGCTGGGCGGGGCGCTGGTGGCCTCCCGGGTTTCCAGCAGGGCGTTGATTGCGCGCACGTCTTCTTCGGTCAGGGAGCCGATGGACGCCTTCAGCCGCAGTTGAGCCAACAGGGTGTCGTAGCGGGCGCGCGCCAGTTTTTGCAAGGTCTCGGCGAGTTGGCTTTGGGCGTTGAGAACGTCGATATTGATCCGCACGCCGACCTTGTAGCCCAGGCGGTTGGCTTCGAGAGAGGAGGTGGATGATGTTTGCGCCGCTTCCAGCGCCTGTACCTGCGCCATGCCACTGGTGACTCCCAGATAGGCTTCGCGCGACGCCAGCGCTGCCGCGCGTCGGGCTTCTTCGAGGTCGGAGTCGGCCTTGACTCTGAGCGCCGCTGTTTCGCGCGTGCGGGATGAGACATAGCCTCCCTGGTAGAGCGGCATGTCGAGTTGCACGCCTACCGAGCTGCCTTCGGTGCGTTCGATCGAGACCGAAGGGCGGGTGTTGCGATTGCGGCTTGCGACCAGATCCAGGGTCGGCAGATGACCGGCGCGCGCACGCTGATGCGCGCGTAGCGCGATTTCGCGGGCCAGCGTTTTGGCCTGTACGCCGTAATTGCCTTTCTCGGCGGCATCCACCCAGGCGTTGATATTGCTCGGTTCCGGATGGGAAAGCATGACTCCGGGCTTCAGTCCAGCCAGTTCTTCGGGGGTGCGTCCGATGATGCGCGCCAGCGCCTCGAACGATACATCGAGGGTGTTGCGGGCGGCGATTTCCTGCGCCGAGGCCAGATCGAAACGGGATTGCGCTTCGTGTACGTCTGTTACCGTCACCGTGCCGACCTTGAAGCTGGTGCGCGCCAGTTCGAGCTGTTCAGCGGCTGCGGTGCGCAATTGCACGATGGCGCGCAGCGAGTCCCGGGCGTTGAGCACGTTGAAATAGGCTTCTGCCGTGCGCAGGATCAGATCCTGCGTTTCCTGCTGGAAAATGCTGTCGGCCAGTTCGGCCTGCAATGCGCCTTCCTTGTATTGATGCCAGTTCTGCATCCGGAACAGCGGGGCGCTGAGTTGCACCGCGTAACTGTTGCTGTTGTAGCGCCTGTCTATTTTTTGCGCCTGGAGGCCGGAGACAGGATCCTTTGGGGTGGTTTCGATGTTGTTGCGTTGTGCGCCAGCGGACAATCCCAGCGTCGGCAGCAGGGCGCTTCTTCCCTGCGCGCGCTTTTCCTGATCGGCTTCATGCTGCGCGCGCGAAGCTGAATAACGGGCGTCGTGGGCGAGGGCGTCATGGTAGACCTGAAGCAGGTCGGCAGCATTTGCCATGCCCGTTGTCAGCATGAGCGCCGCCGCAAGGCAGGCGTGATGCAGATCGCTGGGGCCTGGGGCGCGGGATTTCATGGCAGCAGACTCTAGAAGTTGAATGCGGGGGCTTGAGGAATGTGGCGCAGCATCGGCACGACCGTCTCGAACAGGACAAGGTGCGGAAGAGTTTTTTTGTCGTTGCGGGAGATTAAGCATGCTTTCATCGCAGGGGGGGATCCGGTGAAAGCGAATAACCGTCCGCCCGGTTTGAGCTGTAAAGCCAGGGCTTCGGGAAGTTCGGGCAATCCGCCGGAAACGACGATTACATCGTATGGCGCCTGCGTATACCAGCCCTGGGAGGCGTCCCCATCTTCCACGGAAACATTGGCGACGCCATTGCGTGCGAGGTTATCGCGCGCAAACTGAGCCATTTCCGGGTCGATTTCGACCGTGTGGACGCGATCCGCATTCACTGCCAGCAGGGCGGCGAAATAACCGCTACCCGTGCCGACTTCCAGTACCGAGTTGACGTGATGGGTCCCGATCGCCTGCAGGATGCGCCCTTCGATGGACGGCCTGAGCATGACCTGTCCGCCGGATAGCGGGATTTCGATGTCGGCAAAGGCCAACGAGCGCATCGAGGGGGGAACGAAGTCTTCGCGGCGCACCGCCATCAGCAGCTGGTGCACTCCCGGATCCACTACTCCCCAGGTGCGGATTTGTTGCTCGACCATGTTGAAGCGCGCTTGTTCGAAATTCATGGCTTCTTCCCCGAAAAAGTACGATGAATGTGCCCCGCGCGGAGCGAGATCCATTCTAGGTGAGTTCAGCATGCGCGTCACCTTTCTGCAGCCACGCCAAAGGCGGGGCGGATTTATCCCATGCGGGCTGGAGACGGCAAAGAGGCTTCAGTCTGCCAGTATCGGACCGCTGAGTCCGTCGAAACCGAGATCGGCAAGAACCGCCTGCTGTTCGGGGCGGTCGATGCCTTCCGCGATGACGGTGAAGCCGAGTGTATGGGCAAGCATGACGAGGCTGCGCACGAAACTCTGGTTGCCCTCGTTCAGTTCTATGTCCCGCAACAATGAGGTGTCGACCTTGAGGTAGTCGAGACCGAGGTCGTGCAGGTCGCCCAGAGCGGAGAAACGCGGGCCGGCATGCTTGATCCCGAGCTTGCTGGCGAACGGTTTGACCGCCAGACAGAAGGCGCGGAAAGCCGCTGGATTGCGCATTGCGTCCTCTTCGGACACTTCCATCCAGAGGCGTTCGACCCGTTCAGGGTTTGCACGCAACAAGGCCATGATTTCGGTTATGCAATACCCATCCTGGAGCGTTTGCGCCGAAATGGTGATGGCGACCGATTCTTCTCCGCACTCGATGCGCCCGAGGGCGGTTTGCACCGCGATGTACTCCATGCGCCCAATCAGGTTGAAGCGGGCGGCCCACGGCAGGAAGTCGCCGGTCTTGAAGACAGTGCCTTCTGCGGGCAGGGAGAACACCTTTTCGTTGTGGATGAGCGCGCCTTCTACCGTGCATACCGGACATAAGCAGGGTTGGAATGTGTTTTCGGCCAGCGCCTTCGTCAGTATTTCGCGCCATTGCTCCTGGGTACGGGCGGGAAGCGCATCGTCACGGCGCTCTTCGATCTTCAGTCCGCGGGCGCCTCCCAGTTCGGCCTGAGCCAGCGCCGTGTCGAGCCTGGCCAGAATGGCTGGCAGGGCATCGTTGCGGGAGTAGGACACGGCGGCTATTGCCAATGCAAGCATGTCGGCATTGGGCTGTTCATCGGCAATGGCGTAGATACGTTCCGCCAGCGATGCGGCCCATGACGAAAATTCAAACCCGGCAGTTGATGGCGCGAGCAGGGCAAGGTCGCTGCCGTTCAGACGTCCCCCGACACTGCCGGGATCGCTGACAAGCGCCTGGGCCAATGTGTTGAGCAGCTTGTCGGTGGCAGCCCGGCCAAGATCGCGATTGAGTTCAATGAGCTTGCCGATGCGCAGGATGAGCAGCGCGCCTTGCGCAGGCGCTTCCGGGTCGGCCAGTCGGGAGGAGAAGGCGTTGAGGAACTGGCGGCGTTCGAGCAGGCCGGTAACGGCGTCTTCGTGTATCTGACGGCGCAGGTTTTCAAGCCGTTGCGCTTCCTCGGCGAGCATCTGCCGCACGCGTTCGGAGAGTGTATTCATCGCGCGCACCACCACTTTCAGTTCGGTGGTTCTGGGTTCCGGCGTGGTGATGAAACGGCGCTCGCCGATGGCCTGGGCGTGTTTGACGAGGGTGCGTAGCGGCGCGGTGATCCGGCCCAGCAGAATGGTGCCGAACAGGCCGGCGACGATTGCAGTGACCAGGAACCACCACAACAACTGGATGGTGCTGTTCCACAGCGCCACATAAACGTAACTGGTGTGGCTTTCCAGCGTGAGCGTGCCGAACTGATGCCAGCCATTCTGTACATGGGCCACGCCGGGAAGTTCCTTGATGGATGCCAGTTTCACGAACCATGCAGGTACGTGTTTGATGGGCGTGTCGGCATGAAAATCGGCAATCACCTTGCCGTCCGGGCTGACGAGGCGAATCTGGCGGTAATAGCCGGTATCGAACTGGGAAGCGAGCATGGTGGTGACGATGCCTTCGACATCATGGTCGGCATCGGACGCGTCCGCTTTGTGATTGTTGTCGTACAACAGGAATGACACAGCCAGCGCCAGGACGGTGGCGTTGTCGGAATTCTTGATGTTGAGCTGTTGTTCGAGATATTGACGCGCATTGAGCGTACTCACCACCAGGCTGCCGCCGAAGGCGAGCAGGGTGACGGTTGCGATGGCGATCCAGAGTTGTTTGATCAGTGACATGGCCGGGGTTTCCGAAAGGGGCCGGGGACGCGGAATGATGAGTGACAGTTTATCGCTTTGCAATCTTCCGCGACGGCGGCGGGTATTTTGCCGTTTTCGATTTCAGTTTCGTTGAGCGTTCGAAGGCGACCTTTTTCATATTCAAGTTCGCCTGATGTTTTGCCACCGTCTTCGTCGATGACCGGGATTGGGCCGTTTTTTGCAGTGACGGACGGGTTTGGGGTTGTTTCCATGACAGTACCGACCGGGCGCTGAGAACTGCCCAGGAGGGATCGATCCCTTCACGGCGCATGCGTTGCAGCACGTCACGCCAACGGGACAACCGCGCCGTGGGGTCGCTGGAAGGGGTTCGTTCTCCTTCCACCCAAAGTCCTTCATGGTTGAAGCTGAACACCGGGAAGAGATCGGGGCGGCGTTGAGCCGGGTGAACCGCGTCGATCAGGTTGTCCAGAATCAATGGATCGGACGTGGGGGTCTCGAAATAGCTCAATACCATGTGCGCCACGGTTTGAGGTCCCATGCGCGCGCGCACATAGACGAGGCGCAATTTCTGCACGGGAACATCCATCAGCCGCAGGGTGATGTATTTGGCGATGGCGTAATCCTCACAGTCGCCTCTTCCCTTGCCGAAGAGTTCCAGCGGGGTTGCCCAGTAGTCCTGCACGCCCCATACGGCCATATCGCTTGCGTAGGCTATACGGTCGTTGATGAAAGAGTTGGTGGTCGTGAGTTTGGTGAGTTCGGACTGTGTCCGGGTTTTCTCGATCATGGCGCGCCAGGCTTTGACCCGGGCGACTGCGGCTTGTCCGTATTCTGCTGCGGCCAGTTGTTCCATGCGGTCGAAATCGGTGCGTGCATCGCTGATGCCCGGCAGACTGAGGAGAAAAATCATGCCCAATCTGACCATCCACGCTGTCCAGAAGGATCGTGGCGGGCGCCGGGAATGGGGAGGTGTGCTGCAAGCCTGCCCTTGGATTGTCGTTGCGGCCATTTTATGACATTTGGCTGAGATGTGACTCTCGCCATCTTCACCCATATGACCGTCAGTGAAGGTGAAGAGTTTCACGTGCCAAGTCAGTGAAGGCGGAGAGTTTCACGTGCCAGTTAAGAAGTCATGCTGACATTAACGTCAATACTTTCAGGGGTCGGAAAAAACATCAATACGTAATATCCGCGCAGGGCGGTTTTGTTGTGTCAATACAACAAATAAATAGGGAGCGGAGTAGCTGTTTGGAATATTCCCGATAACTGGATTGTTGTGTCAATACAACAAATTTGCCCTGTATTTTGGCGGGCTATGGCGAGCAGTCCGTTTGTGTGATAATCGACACTACGAAGTTTTTTTTCGTGCCGGAATGGCTGCTCTGAATGAGGTATGCATAAATTGCCTGGCCCGGCGTTTTGAATGCGCCCGTGAGGCGTGTTGCGTGGGGTGCGTCGATGAGGTTGGTGTGGAAAAGTGTTGCGCGGACGTTGTATTGATGGCGGAACTTTCATTGAAACCGAAAAATAGTTGGCATTCCCCCGAGGATAGGGTGTACACTCGAAATACCTATAATTTGAACTGACTAAACAAGTGAATTGTGGTGATGCGCAGGAAAGCATTTGCAACCACTTGGAGATAACACATGAACAGGATGAAGACATTGGTCTGTCTGGCGGTGGCATCCGCCCTGCAAGTCTTGTCCGGAGTTTCAGGGGCGCAAGAGCTTGCTGAGGCGCCCAGAGGGGCGCTGGTGGATGCCGTGCGCAAGGCTGTGGCCAATAACCCTGAAGTCCAGGCTCGCTGGCACGGATACCAGGCTGCGACAGCAGGGCGAGATGTCGCTCGCGGCGGGTTTCTCCCGCGGCTTGACCTGAATGCCGGTCTGGGTCACAGATGGCGCAAGGACCCCAAGCAGGATAGCGACAACTGGAGTTATGGCGGGGTCGGGCTGGATCTCAGACAGATGATCTATGACGGTTTTGCCACGAGCAGCGAAGTCAAGCGCATGAGCTATACCCGTCTCATGCGTTATTACGAGTTGCTCGAGGCTTCGGAGAATGCCGGTCTCGAAGTCATGCAGGCTTATGCCGACGTTCAGCGCTATCGTGAGCTGGTCGAGCATGCCAAGGCGAACTACGTTGCGCACAAGCAGCTTTTCGATCGCCTCAATGACCGCGCTTCCGCAGGCGTGAGCAGGCGGGTGGACCTCGATCAGGCAGCCGGGCGTCTGGCGCTGGCAGAGTCCAATCTGCTGACGGAACTGTCGAACCTGCATGACGTCAGTACGCGTTTCCAGCGTCTGGTTGGCGAGGTGCCGCCTGATGCGATGCCGCCGCTTGCGAACGAGTTCAATAACGTGCAGTTGCCGGAAAACGTCATTGCTGCGTTGAACGTGGCGTATGTGAACAATCCGGGATTCAATGCCGCGATTGAAAATGTGCGTGCCAGCATGTCCAACCGGGAGTTGGCGCGTTCCAACTATCATCCCAAGCTCGATCTGCGCGCGCATACGGGGTATGACCGCAACATCAACAACACAGACCCCGATCAAGGCGGTCTCAAGGGCAACCGGCGTGAGAGTTCGGTCGAGTTGTTGCTGAACTTCAACATCTTCCGTGGCGGCTCCGACGCGGCCCGTGTCCGTCAGGCGAGCGCGGAAGTCAATCAGTCTCAGGACTTGCGCGAAAAAGCCTGTCGTGACCTGCGCCAGACCCTGACGATTGCCTATCAGGATACTCGTAGCCTGACTGAGCAACTCGGTTATCGTGAGCAGCATTTGCTGATGACCGAGAAGGCGCGTACGGCTTTCCGCGAGCAATTCAACATCGGGCAACGCACGCTGCTTGACCTGCTCGACACTGAGAACGAGTTCTTCGTTTCTCAACGAGCCTTCACGAACGCGCGTTATGACCTGTTGGTTGCGCAGGCGCGTACCCTGACAGGAACAGGGCAGTTGTTGCGCGCCTTTGGCGTTGTGCGTGAAGATCTGCCCTCGCTGAAGGACATCGGTCAGGATCGCGAAACGGTCGATCCGGCAGATATGTGTCCGGCTGATGCGCCTGTTCAGGTCGAAGTTGACAAGGGGAGGCTGGGAGCTCGCTGATTCCGGCATCTGCGAACCGGATTCGCTTCCTGCGTGAATCCGGATAAAAATGGCGCAACGTAAAGGTTGCGCCATTTTTTTGTCTCTGAAGTCAGGCGGGGCGCCCTGAAATCACCGCTTCCTGCTGCTGACTTGATGGTGTTGGCAGCAAGGTGCTACAATTTAAAGCTTCTCTTCGGGATGCTTTTCGGAGAGAAAAATTCACACGCCGGATCGATCGGGGTGCGCCGTTATCCAATGTGGGCGGTGTCACTGGCAGGGGGTATATTTCCTGCCCGATCCGGCGGAGGTCAAACCCTGAAAACCGGAGTTACATACGCAATGTCAGTCACCATGCGCCAGATGCTCGAAGCGGGCGTCCATTTTGGTCATCAAACCCGTTTCTGGAACCCGAAGATGGCTCAGTACATCTTTGGTCATCGCAACAAGATTCATATCGTCAATCTCGAAAAGACGATGCTCAAGTACAACGAGGCAATGGACTTCGTGCGTAAACTCGCTGTCAAGCGGGGCACGATCCTCTTCGTGAGCACCAAGCGGCAGGCGCGCGAGATTCTCGCCGAGGAAGCGCGCCGCGCCGGGATGCCGTTTGTCGATGAGCGCTGGCTCGGCGGCATGCTCACCAACTTCAAGACGGTCAAGCAGTCGATCAAGCGCCTGAAAGAGCTCGAGGCGATGATCGAGGACGGTTCGGTTGAGCGGCTCTCCAAGCGTGACGCGCTGACGATACGCCGCGAGCTGGAAAAGCTGCACAAGTCGATTGGCGGCATCAAGGATATGGGCGGATTGCCCGACGCGCTGTTCGTGATCGATGTCGGCTATCACAAGATTGCCATCACGGAAGCGCAAAAACTGGGTATCCCGGTAGTGGCGGTCGTCGATACCAACCATTCGCCGGACGGTGTGGATTACGTGATTCCCGGCAATGACGACTCTTCCCGCGCCATTCGCCTCTACGCGCGCGGCGTGGCCGATGCCGTGTTGCAGGGCCGCAGCCAGGTGCAACTGGAAATCATCGAGGCGGGTAACGAGGAATTCATCGAAATCGAGGAAGAAGGCGATCAGGCCGAAGCCTGATTCCGCGCAGAATCCTATCCATCGTGGCAGGCTTGTCCTGCCACGGTTGCAAGACAACGAGTAGTCAAGGAGTTAGCATGGCGGAAATTACCGCGAGCATGGTCAAGGAACTGCGCGAGAAAACCGACGCGCCGATGATGGAATGCAAAAAAGCCCTGTCGGAAGCCGACGGGGACATGACCAGGGCCGAAGAGATCCTGCGGGTGAAACTGGGCAACAAGGCAACGAAAGCTGCCGCCCGCATCACCGCCGAAGGCGTGGTGGCTGTCCATATTTCGAATGACGGCAAGCTGGGCGCGATCCTGGAAGGCAACTGCGAAACCGATTTCGTTGCCAAGAACGACGATTTTCTCGCGCTGGTCGGCAATGCTGCTGCGCTGGTGGCGGACAAGGCTCCCGCTGATGTGGTCGCACTCTCGGCGCTGCCGATGGGCGAGGGCACGGTGGAGTCGACCCGTGCCGCGCTGGTGGGCAGAATCGGCGAGAACATGACCTTGCGTCGCTTTGTGCGCGTCGAAGCCAAGGGGCAGCTTCATTTCTACATCCACGGTGGTGCAAAGGTCGGCGTGCTGCTCGATCTGGTGGGTGGCGATGCGCAATTGGGCAAGGATTTGTCCATGCATATCGCTGCTTCCAAGCCGAAAGCGCTGGATGCCAGTGGCGTGGATGCCGCCCTGATCGACAGCGAACGCCGCGTCGCCATCGAGAAGGCGCGTGAATCCGGCAAGCCTGAAAACATGCTGGAAAAAATCGCCGAAGGGTCGGTGCAGAAGTTTCTCAAGGAAATCACCTTGCTCAACCAGGTTTTCGTGAAGGCTGAAGACGGCAAGCAGACCGTTGAGCAGTTGCTGAAGGCCAAAGGCGCAACGATCGCTGGCTATACGCTTTACGTGGTCGGTGAAGGTATCGAGAAGAAGACTCTCGACTTCGCCACCGAGGTGGCGCAACAAGCCGCCGCCGCTGCCGCCGCGCAAAAGCAGTAAGGATCCGCCGCCCATGTCTGTCGCCACACCAGCCTATTCCCGCATCCTGCTCAAACTCTCGGGCGAAGCCCTGATGGGCGAAGACAGTTACGGCATCAATGAAGGCGTAGTATCGCGCATCGTCTCGGAAATTGCCGAAGTCTCCAGTCTGGGCGTGCAAGTCGGCGTCGTGATCGGGGGCGGCAACATCTTCCGTGGTATGGCGGGTGCGGCCAGTGGCATGGATCGCGCCACTGCCGACTATATGGGCATGCTTGGCACGGTAATGAACGCAATGGCGCTCGCGGACGCGATGCGCCGTGCGAATCTGCCCGCCCGCGTGCAATCGGCGCTACGGATCGACCAGGTGGTCGAGCCTTACATCCGGGATCGCGCCATCCGTCATCTCGAATCGGGACGGGTGGTCATCTTCGCCGCAGGCACGGGCAATCCGTTCTTCACGACCGATACCGCCGCCGCCTTGCGCGGCACTGAAATCGGCGCGCAGATCGTGCTCAAGGCCACCAAGGTGGATGGCATCTACACGGCTGACCCCAAGAAAGATCCTTCAGCGCGACGCTTCGCGCGCATCAGCTTCGATGAAGCCATTGCCCGCAGTCTGGCCGTGCTCGATGCGACCGCGTTCGCGCTGTGCCGCGACCAGAAGCTGCCGATCAACGTTTTTTCGATCTTCAAACCCGGAGCCTTGCGTCGCGTCATCATGGGCGAGGACGAAGGCACACTGGTTCATTCCTGATGGTTTATTTCTGAGGTTTCCGCGATGATTCCCGAACTCAAGAAAACGATCGAATACAAGATGCAGAAGTCGGTTGAGACGCTCAAGAACGATCTCATCAAGATACGCACGGGCCGCGCTCATACGGGGCTGCTCGACCACATCCATGTGGAGTATTATGGCAATATGGTTCCGATCAATCAGGTGGCCAATGTCACCCTGATCGATGCCCGTACCATCGGTGTGCAGCCGTGGGAAAAACCGATGGTGGCGAAAGTGGAAAGGGCGATTCGGGATTCCGACATCGGGGTGAATCCCGTCAATATGGGCGAAATCATCCGGGTGCCGATGCCGCCGCTGACCGAAGAGCGTCGCCGCGATCTCACCAAGGTCGTCAAACACGAAGGCGAAGCTGCCAAGATAGCCGTGCGCAACCTGCGGCGCGATGCCAACCAGCATCTCAAGGATGGGGTCAAGGACAAGACCATTTCGGAAGACGAGGAACGGCGGGCCGAGGAAAATATCCAGAAGCTTACTGACCACTACGTGGCCGAGATCGACAAGCTTCTTGCCCAGAAAGAACAGGAACTGATGCAGATCTGATCTGCCGGACAATCCCGGTTTCAATCGGGTCGTGCGAGGAGAACCTTCGATGGAGGAACCAGCCTTCAGCAGTTCCACCATGGCTGTGCCTGACATGAACAAGGTGCCACGGCATATTGCCATCATCATGGATGGTAACGGACGCTGGGCGCGCAAGCGTTTTTTGCCCAGGGTGGCCGGGCATTCTCGTGGGGTGGAAGCTGTGCGCGGGACAATCCGCGCTGCAATCGAGCGAGGGGTCGAATACCTGACCCTGTTTGCGTTCAGTTCCGAGAACTGGCGGCGGCCTGCCGAAGAAGTTTCTTTTCTGATGCAGTTGTTCATCAAGTCGCTGCACAAGGAAATCAGCCGCCTGCACGAGAACGGTATCCGTTTTCGCGTCATCGGGGATCGTTCGCGCTTCGAGCCGGTACTGGTCAAGGCCATTGCGTCCGCCGAGGAGATCACCGCCGGCAACAATCGCCTGCATTTGACCATCGCCGCCAACTACGGCGGGCGCTGGGATGTGCTCTCGGCGGTCAATCGCGTGCTCGCCCGGCAGCCGGGGGTGACCGAGATGAGCGAAGAAATGATCAACGCCGAACTGTCGATGAGCTTCGCGCCGGAACCCGATCTCTTCATCCGTACCGGAGGCGAGCAGCGGATCAGCAATTTTCTGCTCTGGCAACTGGCCTACACGGAGTTTTACTTCACCGATGCCTTGTGGCCGGATTTCGATAAAAAAATGCTCGATAAGGCCATTGCTTCCTACCAGGAACGTGAGCGCCGTTTCGGACGCACCAGTGAGCAACTGATTGCTACGGGAGGGGTGTGAAGTGGAGCGACATGCTTAAGACGCGCATCATTACGGCAGTGGTGTTGCTGGCAGGATTGCTGGCGGCGCTGTTTTTTCTTCCACCGCTGCCCTGGGTGATTTTGTGCGCGTCGATTTGCGCGCTCATGGGCTGGGAGTGGGGCGGGCTTGCAGGCTGGGGCAGAAAGGCGCGGATTGTTTATGGCGCCGTTTTGGGATGCCTGTGTCTGATGCCCGGTTTTTTTCAGCAGTTTCCGGATTTCTTACGGGGAGCGTTACAAGGGGCGTATTTTTCGCTCTTTTTATTCGCGGGATTCTTCTGGTTGCTGGTCGTGCCATTCTGGCTACGGCGAAAACAACCCTTGCGCAGCGGAGTGATGGCGTTGACCGGGATCATCGTGCTGGTGCCATCCACGCTGGTTTTCATTGCACTGCAAGTCTTCTCCGGCCCCTGGGCGCTGCTCATGGTCTGCGCGCTGGTCTGGGTGGCCGATATTGCGGCCTATTTTTCCGGACGAGCGTTCGGCGGCAAAAAGCTTGCGCCCAACATCAGTCCGGGCAAGACATGGGCGGGCGCGATCGGTGCGGTGATCGGCGTTCTGGTATATGGAAATGCAGTCGTAATCTTGAAAACATATGACAGGGCTGCCGGACCTGGAATACAGGAATTGTTGTTGCTTCAACTCGTGTTTATTGCCCTGGCTGCCGTGAGCATCGTTGGAGATCTCTTTGAATCGCTGCTCAAACGTCAGGCGGGCGTGAAAGACAGCAGCAACCTTCTGCCAGGGCATGGCGGCATTCTCGACCGGGTTGATAGCCTGACTTCAACCTTTGCGTTGATAGGTTTTATTGCGTGTCTGGCGACGATCGCGTTTTCTCTTCCTGTTCCTCATCCTTGAAATCCGTGGCTTCTCCTCGTCAAATCACCATTCTTGGCGCGACAGGTTCGATTGGCGCAAGCACGCTCGATGTCATCTCCCGCCATCCGGAGCGTTATTCGGTTTTTGCCCTGACGGCGCATCGCGCGGCAGATCGCCTTGCTGAGCTGTGTGTGCGGTTTTCCCCGCGTTACGCAGTGATGGCAGACAGGGAAGCGGCGAAGGAATTGAGGAGTTTGTTGCAGGCCGGGCGTTGCGCAACCGAGGTGCTCGAAGGCGGCCAAGCCCTGTGCGAGGTGGCGCGCGCACCCGAGGTCGACGCAGTCATGGCGGCCATCGTGGGCGCGGCGGGACTTGAACCGACGCTGGCCGCCGTGCGCGCAGGCAAGAAGGTGTTGCTGGCCAACAAGGAAGCCCTGGTGATGTCCGGGCAGCTTTTCATGGACGCGGTAGAGGCGTCCGGTTGCTGCCTGCTTCCCATCGACAGCGAGCACAACGCAGTCTTTCAATCCTTGCCCGGAGATTTTCGACGTCATCCGGAAGCGGCCGGAATACGGCGCATTCTGCTCACCGCCTCGGGCGGGCCGTTCCGCAACACATCGCCCGATGAACTGGAAACGGTCACGCCGGAAGAGGCGTGCGCTCATCCGCTCTGGTCGATGGGACGTAAAATCTCGGTCGATTCCGCGACCATGATGAACAAGGGACTGGAAGTGATCGAGGCGCGCTGGCTGTTCGGCGTACCTTCCAGCCAGATCGAGGTCGTCATCCATCCGCAGGGCATCATCCATTCGATGGTCGATTACATCGATGGTTCGGTTCTGGCCCAGCTCGGTCATCCCGACATGCGCATCCCGATAGCCAACGCCCTGGCCTGGCCGGAACGGATTGTTTCGGGCGCCAACGCGCTCGACCTTTTCGAGATTGCTGCATTGAGTTTCGAGCGCCCTGATGTCAAACGGTTTCCCTGCCTCCCCCTGGCGTACCATGCGCTGGAAGCGGGCGGCGTGACGCCTGCCGCGCTCAATGCGGCCAATGAAGAGGCCGTGGCGGCCTTTCTGGATGGCCGGTTGGGATTTCGTCGCATTGCCGACGTGATTGCAGCGACGCTGGAACGCAATGAATGGACGGATGCCGAAACGCTGGAAGCGGTGCTGGAGGCTGACGCGCGCGCGCGCGGCTTTGCCCGTGAAGAAATCCGCAAACGAGGTGCGGCATGAGTTTTTTTATTCATTACATCGTCCCGTTTATTGTCGCTCTCGGGGTGCTGATACTGATTCATGAGTTGGGGCACTATCTGGTTGCGCGCTGGTGCGGGGTCAAGGTTCTGCGCTTTTCGATCGGTTTTGGCCGCCCGCTGCTGAAATATCGGGGAGCGGAAACCGAATGGGTGCTGGCGGTCTTTCCGCTCGGCGGCTACGTCAAGATGCTTGGCGAGGTCGACGACGAGGTCGAAGAACATGAACTGCACCGGGCCTTCAGCCGTCAGCCGGTGAGGCGGCGCTTTGCCATTGTGGCCGCCGGGCCGATTGCCAACCTGCTGCTGGCCGTTGTTTTGTACTGGGGGCTGCTGGTAGGCGGTAGTGATGAGCTGCGGCCCCTGATCGCGCCCGCTGCGATGGAAGCCAGTCTGGCGCGCGACGCGGGCGTGCGCGAAGGCGACCTGGTGTTGAGTGTCGATGGCGACGAAGTCAAGAGTTGGCAGGATTTGCGATGGGCGCTGCTGCGTCACGCAATCGACCGCGACGAAGTTCGCCTGATGGTGCGCACGCGTTCGGGGGATGATGCCGTTCGTGTTCTCGACCTGCGGAATTTCTCCATTGATGACATAGGGAAGGAAGATCCGGTTTTTCGCATGGGCTTGCGGCCGGCTTCGGTTCCTGCGTTCATCGAGCAGGTGGAGGAAGGCAGCGCGGCGGCCAGGGGAGGTATGCTCAAGGGTGATGAAATCATTGCCATTGATAACAAGGCGGTGAGCGTCATTCACGAAGTCATTGAAGCCGTGCACGCCTCGGCTGGACAGACGTTGATGTTTACCGTGCTTCGGGAAGAGAAAGAACAGACGCTTTCTCTCACCGTGGATGAAAAACAGATCAAGGATGGCAGGACGGTCGGTGTCATCGGCGTGCGTTTCGATACTTCGGCCCTGTTTGCCAGAGTAAGCTACGGGCCGTTCGATGCCCTGGCGCGCGCCGTTCGTCTGACCTGGGAAACCAGTGCGTTGACCCTGAAGTCCATTGGTCAGATGATCATTGGCAATATTTCGCTGAAAAACGTTTCCGGGCCGATCACGATTGCCGACTTTGCCGGTAAATCAGCCCAACATGGGCTGGCGGCTTTCATCCGTTTTCTGGCGTTCATCAGCATCAGTCTCGGGATTTTGAATTTGCTGCCCATTCCTGTGCTCGACGGCGGACATTTACTGTATTATGCAGTGGAGTTTATCAAGGGCGGCGCGCTTTCTGATCGTGTCGTGGAGCTTGGCCAAAAAATTGGCGTGGCGCTCCTCTTCATGCTGATGGCGTTTGCTCTTTATAATGATATTAACCGTCTTATCTCCTGAATATCCGCATGACTTACAAACGCCTTGCCGGGCTGATTGCGGCCCTCTTTGTTTCCTTGCCGGTTTTGGCTTTTCAGCCGTTCGTGGTCAAGGATATCCGGGTGGAAGGTCTGCAACGCACTGAAGCGGGGACCGTATTCAATTATCTGCCCGTGAAAGTGGGCGATATGTTTGACGAGGCCCGCGCGGGCGAGGCGATACGCGCGCTCTTCAATACCGGGTTTTTCCGGGATGTGCGCATCGAAACCGAGCACGATGTGCTGGTCGTGGTGGTCGATGAGCGCCCGGCCATTGCGAAGATTGATTTCGTCGGCGTCAAGGATCTCGATGTCGACGCGCTCAGAAAAGGGCTGCGCGAAGTCGATCTGGCCGAATCCCGCACCTTCGACCGCGCGCTTGTCGATCGCGCCGAACAGGAAATAAAGCGTCAATACCTTGCGCGCGGCAAGTACGGTGCAACCGTCACGACCACGGTGACTCCGCTCGAACGCAACCGCGTCGGCATTACCTTCAATGTCGATGAAGGCGACGTTGCCCGCATTCAGCAAATCAAGATCATCGGCGCAAAGACATTTAAAGAAGGTGCGCTGCTCGATCTCTTTGAACTTTCCACGCCGGGATGGTTTACCTGGTATACCAAGCGTGACCGCTATTCACGGCAGAAGCTTGCCGCTGACCTCGAACGTCTGCGTTCGCATTATCTCGATCGCGGGTATCTCGATTTCAATATTGAATCTACCCAGGTTTCGATTACGCCGGATAAAAGGAGTATCTACGTCACGATCAGTCTTTCCGAAGGTGAGCGTTATACGGTGACCGGCGTGCGTTACGCGGGCAACCTGACGCTGCCCGAAGAGGAATACCTGAAGCTGACGACGATTCGCCCCGGGCAGGTTTTTTCGCGCGAGCGCCTGACCGAAACCACCAAGGCCATCACCGACCGCCTGGGCAATGAAGGCTATGCGTTTGCAAACGTCAATGCCGCGCCCGAAGTGGATGAACAAAAACACGAAGTCGCCTTTACCATTTACGTCGATCCGGGCCGCAAGGTGTATGTGCGGCGCATCAATGTGCAGGGCAACACCAAGACCCAGGATGAAATCATCCGCCGCGAAGTTCGGCAGATGGAGAGCGCCTGGTACGACGGCGCGGCGATCAACCGCTCGCGCGACCGCATCGACAGGATAGGCTTTTTCGAAGAGGTGACGGTTGAAACGCCGCCTGTGGCAGAGGCGACCGATCAGGTCGATGTCAATTTCACGGTCAAGGAACGGCGCACCGGCAGTCTGACGCTCGGGGCAGGCTATTCCTCCGCCGAAAAGGTCGTGCTCCAGGCGTCGATCTCGGAGCGCAATCTCTTTGGCACCGGCAAAAATGCGGTGCTTGCCTTTGATACGTCCAGATCCTATCGCACCTTGTCGCTCTCTCTGACCGACCCGTATTTCACCGTCAATGGCGTGAGTCTGGGCGGCGATGTTTATTACCGCACCTACGATCCGGCAAAGACCCTGTCGGTATCGCCCTACAAGATGGTTTCGATGGGTACCGGCCTGCGTGTGGGCTATCCGATTGCCGAGGATGACAGCATCAGTTTCGGCCTGGGTTTCGACCGTACCAAGATCACCACTTTTGATAAAAGCTATCAGCAGTACAAGGATTTCTGTCGGGATTTCGAGTGTCGCGGGCCAGAATCCGATAAAGGCATCGGCGAAGTCAGTGTCAACAGCGTGACGTTGAGCATGGGCTGGGGGCGTGACACCCGCAACAGTTATCTTTACCCGACCAAAGGAAATTACCAGCGCATCTACGGTGAAGTCGCCACCGCGCCGGGGGATCTTCGTTTTGGCAGGGCCACTTACCAGTTCCAGCACTGGATTCCGGTTGGGCGCAGTTCTGCCCTGATGTTCAACAGCGAGTTCGGTTGGGGCAAGGGCTACAACAAAAAACCGATGCCGTTCTGGAAGAATTTCTATGTAGGGGGTATCGGATCGGTACGCGGCTACGAAACATATTCGATCGGTCCGAAGGATGAAAATGGCGACTCCATCGGCGGCACGCGCAAGGTTGTTGCCAATCTCGAATTTTTCTTCCCGATGCCCGGTTCGGGAAGTGACCGCTCGTTTCGCTTCTCGACCTTCGTTGATGCGGGTAATGTTTGGGGGTCAGACAGGGTAGTGCAGGAAGATCAACGTATCAGAGCCAGTGATATGCGCTACAGTGCAGGCTTGGCCTTGACGTGGAACGCTCCGATCGGCCCGCTCAAGTTCAGCCTGGGTTATCCTCTGCGCAAGAAAGACGGCGACAGAACCCGGCCCTTCGACTTTTTGCTCGGTGCTACATTCTGATGTGTGCCGTGTTGTAAACGACTCACTTGGAGAAATATGTGAAAATTCGTGCTCTTCCCGTGTTTGCCCTGGCTCTGATGGGATTTTCCCAGTTGGCGCTTGCGGATACTGCCAAATTCGGTTTTGTCAATTCCGAACGCGTGATGCGTGAGGCCGCGCCGGCCGTGCGCGCGCAGCAACGGATCGAAAAGGAATTTTCCAAGCGCGATCAGGATTTGCAGCGCATGGCCAAGGATCTGGAATCGCTCCAGAAAGACCTGGAAAACGAAAACTCGAAAATGAGCGCTTCCGAGCGTCAGAATAAAGAGCGTTCTTTCAATGATCTCAATCGGGAATTCCAGCGTAAGCAACGCGAATTCCGCGAGGATCTCAATCAGCGTCGCAACGAAGAACTGGCTGCGATCATTGAAAAGACCAACCAGGTCATCAAGCAGATTGCCGAGGGCGAGAAATACGATCTCATCTTTCAGGATGTCGTGTATGCCAATCCGCGTATCGACATCACGGATAGGGTGCTCAAGGCGCTGGCCGACATCAAGTAAGGTTTCCTGATCCGCGATGCCACGAATCGATGCATTGATTGCCCGGCTCGGGGGCGAGCTGCTTGGGGACGGCAGTGTGGAAATACGCCGGGTTGCCACGCTGGAACAGGCCGGCGAGGGTGATCTGGCGTTTCTTGCCAACCCGAAATATCAGGGGCAACTGAAGACCAGCCGTGCAGCCGCCTTCATCGTCAAACCCGCGCATCGTGACGCGGTAGGTGATGATCGGCCATGCATCGTAACGGATGACCCTTACCTTTATTTCGCGCGCGTCGCCCGGTTCTTCAATCCCTTGCCGCCAGTGGTTCCCGGCGTGCACCCGTTGGCGTCGGTGCGTTGTGCGATACCGGCGACGGTGGCGGTCGATGCCGGGGCCGTGGTGGAGGAAGGGGCTGAGGTCGGCGAGAATGTGCTGATCGGCGCCAATTGCTACGTCGGGCGCGGAGCGCGCATCGGACGCGGCACGCGGCTGGCGCCCAACGTTACGATCTATGCCGGTTGTGTGCTTGGCGAGGACTGCATCCTCCACGCGGGCGCGGTGATCGGCGCGGATGGCTTCGGCTTTGCGCGGGAAGCCGACGGCCGTTGGCTCAAGATTCCGCAGACAGGCCGGGTCGTGATCGGCAACGATGTGGAGGTCGGTTCCAACACATCGATCGACCGGGGCGCGCTGGAAGACACCGTGATCGGCGATGGCGTCAAGATCGATAATCAGATTCAGATCGGTCACAACGTGCAGATCGGTAATCACACCGCCATAGCGGGTAGCACCGGCATCGCGGGCAGCACAAGGATTGGCGCGCGCTGTATGATCGGCGGCGGGGTCGGAATCGGCGGGCATCTTGTCATCGCGGACGATGTGACCATCACCGCCCGTACCGAAGTCATGAAATCCATCCCGGCGGCGGGGGTTTACGCCGGTTGCCTGCCACAGCAAACTCACGCCGACTGGGTCAAAAATTTTGCCCATCTTCGTCATCTCGACGCGCTTGCAAAAAAAGTGCGTCTTCTCGAACAACGCCTGGAACAACAGGAAAAGACCAAGGGAACACTCTGAAATCATGGTCATGGATATCAACGAAATTCTCCGCTACCTGCCGCATCGCTACCCCTTTTTGCTGGTCGACCGTGTGCTGGAAATCCAGGAGAACCGCCTCCTTGCAATCAAGAACGTCACCATGAATGAGCCGTTCTTTACGGGTCACTTTCCCCATCGTCCGGTCATGCCGGGGGTGCTCATCGTCGAGGCGATGGCCCAGGCTGCCGCGTTGATGTCGTGTAAGCTTGCAAATGTCATTCCCAACGAAGAGTCGGCGCTTCTGTTTGCCGGCATAGACAAGGCGCGCTTCAAGCGTCAGGTCGTGCCTGGCGACCAACTGCTGTTCGATGTTTCCATGCTGCAAAACAAGCGTGGCATCTATAAATACGGGGGGATTGTCACCGTTGACGGCGAATTGGCCGCCGAGGCCGAATTCATGTGTGTTTTCAGGGTCTGAACCATGATCCACCAGACAGCCATCGTTCATCCCGGCGCGAAAATCGGCAACGGAGTCGAGATCGGGCCGTACTCGGTCATCGGCGAGCATGTCGAGATCGGCGACGGCACCTGGATCGGGCCGCATGTCGTGCTCGAAGGCCATACCTGTATCGGGCGCGAAAACAAGATTTTCCAGTTCAGTTCGCTCGGCGGGATCCCGCAGGACAAAAAATATGCCGGTGAACCCACCCGGCTCGAAATCGGCGACCGCAACACCATCCGCGAGTACTGTACCTTCAGCACCGGCACGGTTCAGGATGGCGGCGTAACCCGCATCGGGAATGACAACTGGATCATGGCTTATGTGCACGTCGCACACGATTGTCAGGTCGGAAACAACACCATCTTTGCCAATGGCGCTTCGCTTGCCGGGCATGCCCATGTAGGCGATTGGGCCATTCTTGGCGGTTTCAGCGGCGTCCACCAGTTCGTCCGTGTTGGCGCACACAGCTTCATTGGCGCGTTTGCCCTGTTGCTTCAGGACTTGCCTCCCTATGTCACCGTGGGCGGCAGCCCTGCCGAGCCGCACGGCATCAACAGCGAGGGATTGCGCCGCCGGGGCTTTTCAGCCGAGGCGATTGCCGCAATCAAGCGGGCTTATCGCATCCTTTACCGTAAGAACCTTTCTCTCTCGGAAGCGCGTGAGCAAATCATTGCGCTTGCCGTCGATTACGCTGAAGTTCAACCTTTCGCCGATTTCATCGGTGTAACGGGGCGCGGATTGGTACGCTGACATGACACCTACGATTGCCATGGTAGCCGGTGAAGCCTCCGGCGATTTGCTGGCCGCTCACCTGATTCGCGCTATTCGCGCCCATCTGCCCAAGGCGCGCTTTTATGGCATTGGCGGCCCGAAAATGCAGGCTGAAGGCTTTGATGCGCTCTGGCCTTCCGAGTTGCTCTCGGTCAACGGTTACACGGAGGCGATCGGTCGCTACAGTTCGCTGGCCGGCATTCGTCGCAAGCTGCTGAAAGACATCCGGCGCACGCGCCCCGACGTGTTCATCGGTGTTGACGCGCCCGATTTCAACCTCTGGCTGGAGGGCAAGGTCAAGGCGGACGGCATCCCGGCCATCCATTTCGTCAGTCCCTCGATCTGGGCCTGGCGCGGCAGGCGGATCAAGGGCATCGCGCGTTCGGTGACGCACATGCTGTGCATGTTCCCGTTCGAGATGCCGATTTACGAGCGCGCGGGCATTCCCGCGACCTACGTCGGGCATCCGCTCGCGGATGATCTGCCGATGGAACCGAACCGGCAGGCGGCGCGTGAACGGCTG
>JGI20163J15578_10000300_pt1 | contig 20544 bp, 30 predicted proteins | sample TergutCu122P1_FD_15578 | JGI IMG/M metagenome (IMG submission 15578)
CAGGGGCGGCAATCCTGCGTACACGCCTTACAAGGCGTGTTTCGGCTATTCGTCATTCTCTTTAAATTCTGCTAAAAACTTTTCCTCTGTAGGCAGATTGTCAAGCGGAAATGTTTTTAATAGCTTTACCGGATAATATTCAGGTGCATCTTCGTCTTGCTCAAAGCCGTAAAATCGTTCTGTTTCTGGTAATAGATTTTTATTAAAGCCCTTATAGACTTCAAAAGTATTTTTGTCTAAGTCTATAACATAAGCCCATTCGCAAAACAAGCTATTGCCGGCAAAGTTAATACTGTTGTCAAGCTTCAAGCCATCGGCATTGTATATAAGCTCTAAAATATCGGAACCACAATCCCTACTGACTTCGGGATAAAGTTTTTTGTGCCTTGTTGAATCTTCTGCATTTACCCAACCACTGCTTGTGTCAACACCCAAATCATCCCATCTTTTTTGGCGTTCTTCCTCTGTTAACCACGTTGTTAGCAAAACTTTGTTTTTAAATTTCTCAATGTCTGCATTGCGCAAAAAACTAAGAATGTCAACGCCTTGCCCTTCGGGATAGCCATCCCATTGTCCATACTGTGCCACTTTGTATTCCCCCGCCTGTTTGTACTGATATAAGGTGTCTTGTACCCATTTTTATTTCCTCCTTTAATTATTCATCGTAAACCCTTTCAATTCTCCATCGTTAACAATGGCTATATAGCCATATTTTGCATATAGTGTCTGCGCATCTTTGATTGTGAGTTTGTCAAAATTAAGCTCGTTAGCTTCTCTTAGTGTTAGCATCTTATCACCTCGTTTTATTAGTCTTTGCACTCCGTATTGTTAACAACTGCTGTTGCTGTGTAATTACTGCATAACTTTTGTGCCTCTAGTTTACATATAAAGTGAGATACGCCAACAAAACCTCGTGTGTAATATGCGTGTTTGCACCCACTGCAAACCACACCTGTTGTTTTTAACTTTTCCATGAGTTTATCTTCTGGGTCTTTCAACATCGTTTTTGTTTTTTCCAACTCCTTTTTTGTTCCTTCCAACTCCGTTACCATTTCCAAACGTAAAGTATCTAATAACTTTTGGTGCTTCCTTTTTGTGATAAACATTTTTATTTCCTCCTTATAATTTTTATTAGTTTTCCTATAGCCATTATAACACATGTGCCGATTATTGTCAGAACAATCACGCTTGGCCAATGAGTTTGGGCTGTTGCTTGGAGAATCATATCGAGCACCACCGCTCAAATTCTTCATCGTCCATAACTCGCCCATAGCAAATCACTTGCCCAAATTCTGAAATGGAGATTGCTGTATAGCTATTATTGTCATCGCCTAGATATACTCTTAAAACATCGTTTGTTATTTTTTCGTATGGAATCCTATAGGATTCTAATTTTGTTTTTACTTCTTGGATTGTCATGTCAATCCACCTCCCTATTTATGATAGCATTTTTTACACTTGTTTCTAATGCCGCACGGTACACGTTTATCAGCGTAGAAGTCACGTTTTGCCTTAAATTCTTTGCAACGTGCACACAAATATAGTAATGCACCGTTTGGCAATCTTTTTGTTGGTTTTCTGGTGTCTGCCCAATATTCAGGCACTTGGGGTTCGTATTCTTGCGGCCAATGTTCTGTACTTTGCATGTATTCGGCTTCGGATATGTTATCATCGTATTTTATGTCAATCCACCTCACATTCTAATTCCGATACCACAACAGCCCAATCAAGGCGAACATCCTCAACGGCTGCAAATGCGGCATACAATCTTGTTGGTAAGTTCGTCCCATCCTCGCCATGATAATCTTCTATAGCCTCTTGAATTTCGAGTTCTATATCGCTGTATAACGCTTGTGCCTCGTTTATTAGGTTTTCAATCTGGCTTATTTTGCTGTGTGCGGTTAAAAAATCTGATTTTTTTAACATGCTAATTCCCCCTCTACAAGCTCAACTTCCCCCAAAATCTCCCCATTATTACAATATATCTGCCCAAACTCGCCGCTTCTCAATAACTCAAAAGACTTTACCCCGGCGGCCTTAACCGCTCCTGCTAATGTGTAGGCTTGGCGCATAATGCTATTTACGCCTCTGCGGGTGTATAGTGTTATTTTATAGGTTTTCATAATTTAATCCTCCTCCGTTATAGTGTCAACGTGCATTATAGTGCCACGTGTAATAAACTCATATTCTACAGTTGTATTCCCAAAATACTCCCTGATTGCATCCTCATAATAGTCATATTTTGGGGTTTCGTTGTTCATATCTGCTTTGTAAGCAATTACAGCTTGCTTTATAGTGCGTTCTGCTTCCGCAAAGTCTTTTGTATTAACTAATACAGCAATGTAAAATTGCGGATAATAGTCTGTATTTTCTAGGACTATTATAGACTTGTTGTTCATAGTAACCACCCCAAATTTAACCCCGCTTATAGCGTGGGTAGTGCATAAGCACCACAGAACGGCATACGCTGTATATTATGCCGCTCTAGCTGCCTACGAACATCAAGCCATTACACGCAAAACAGGAAATACATTCTCTCTCTCAAATTGGCTATATATAGCTGGGTGCATTTCTTGCAATGCTTTTTTGTCAATGTCCTTTCGTGCTTGCAGTGTATAGGATATTCTTATGGGCAATCCGTCATCTGTTATGATTGTTGTCTTGTCTTGTTGCAGCCTATTCATTTCGGCCTCTAATATCGGGCGCAATTCTTTCATAGCGTCCTCTATAGCCTTTTTTTGGGCGTTTAGGTGTAGGTATTGTTTTGCTGCTTGTTTTATGCACATCATCGCAAATCCTCCTTTTTATTAAAAAATGCTTTTGCAAAGCTCATGGCGTCTGATTTTCTTTCAAATGCGTATTGCTCCCCGCTTGCTATAACATGAATACGCCACTTATCGTTGTGGGCGGGTTTCATGATGGAAACGTCTGTTGTTTTCCATATAGAAAATATATGTGTATTTGAAACATACCCGCGAATTACATTTACTTTGTTCAAGTTTATATTGCTTGTTGCTTTTTCTGTGCGTATAGTCAAATCTCCCATCTACTCCACCTCCAAATATTCAAAATCAACATCTTTTTCCCACACAAACGGGCTTAATTTTACGCCTAATTCGTCTGCTATTGCCTTAATACCGCCGTTGTCGTCAAGCCGCTTTTTCCCGTCATGATTGCTATAGTATGATACTTTAGTATAAAAGCACAAGAACCAGTTACGTGCGCTTGTGCGCTCATCACTGCATAGCTTGCGGGCTTCGTCTATAGTGGTAATATACATTGGCCTAGCCGCTTTATTGCGACTTGCCATTGCTATAATGGCGGGGTGGTGTCCGATATAGCCGTTGGCGGCTTTTTCTAGTTCTGTGTTTCTGGTTGCTGCTTGGTTGATTTTTTGATTGCGTGTCATAAAATCACATCCTTATAATTAATCTGATAGCCTCATCAGTGCCGATATTATCGGCAGACTAGGGCATATAATAGCCCTAGTTTCGGCTTAGTTGTTATAATTTTCCTCATAAATTTCGTTAATTTCGCTTATAACCTCACTTGATAGACTAATTATTGTACTTGTCCATGCACTTTTACAACTAACACCTTCACACCATTATGCGTTATAAATCCGGCTCTATAGCTCCAGTTTGCGCCCGGCTTCATATAGCGGCCTAAGTCCTCACCATCAAAATGTAAATCTTGTCGGCCTTTTAATTCTTCCGGTGTATTCTCTATAATCATGTCAATTTGCTTTTTGGTTAGTTTCATATTATCACCTCATAATTTTAGTAGGGTTCACCCCTCCAGCAGGCCGCCAATACATGGCGGCTAATTGCAAGGCAGAACCGTTATACAGCTTGAAAACCTCCAAAGCTAAATAAGCCTTTATCGTCCGCAAACTCCTCTTCTTGCTCTTCTGCGACACCTAATAATTCACTAAGCCATAAAGCAAATTTATAGCCTGTTTTGGATATCTTAAAGCCGCCGATACTGTACAGCTCTTTATCTTTTTTTGTGCATGTAACACAAGGATTGTAAGGGTTCCAGCTTGAGTTTGCTCTTTTATATTCGGCGCAACCGTTATAATCGCATTTTGATTCAATGCTTGTTTTTGCAATCTCCCCCGCTTGCGTCAATTCTGCTATAAGCTCCCATTCTTCCATTACTTTACTTGTACCAGCTTTTACAGCATTATAGTGAAAACATTTTTCAAGCGGTTGGCGTTGCTTGCCTGCTTGCATGGGTTTTAATGTTTTCAAATATTGCCCCAAATAGCTTGCGTCAAATTTTGCTTGTGCCGCCGCTTCCCTTGTTTCTCTTTCGGCTTTTATGGCCGCTTGCTTGCGATCATACTTTTCGTTATGCGCTTCAAGCCAAACACTTTCACAATGTGCTTGTAAAATCTCCTCACGGGTGAGATATACCCCGGTTATTCTTTCTAATCCGTAAGGGGTACGCTTATAGACTTTGTATGTGCCGTCATTGCGTGGTAATCCTATAGTGCATAATGCCCTATAATCTGCTGTATCGTATATGTTAGGTATAACAAGCCCTACAACGTCATTCAAGCCCTTATTTGCTTGTATTTCATTCATTATCTTATTGCCTTCATTGTCTATTGGTAATAATTGGTTGAGATACTCAATGCCAATTATTTCATTTCTTAAAGGCAATATAAGCCCAACAAAGCCGCCGTTACTATTAAAAAATAGCATTGCGCCATTGTTTTTTTTCTGAATATGGATATTGTCAAAGCCTTGCCCTGTAAATATCTCAACCAATGACGCACTATAACAGTAATGACGCTTATTACAAGCGTATATTATGGCTTCATGTTCTCCAAAAACGGCGCGGACTTGCCTTGACGGGGTGAATAAATCGTCTGTAATGTTATTGGTTAAAAGCGTTCTGATAGAATCTGAATCCAGCGTCCTAGCCGTTATAGGGTTTTTTGTGCGCCTTTTGTTGATATGGTCTATAAAGGCATTTAATGTTTGTTCTTGCGCCGTTGGATGTATCTTTGCTATAAAATAGCTATTTGATACATAATAATCCCCAGCGTGTTGCCCGGCTAGACAAGCGGGCTTGAATGTGTTGCTTGATAGTTTTTTGAAGTTTAACATTTTCATTACCTCCGATTTAATTTTATTTCCCACGTTTCAAGCGTCTACTAACTGCATTTGGCTAGTCAGTAACCGTTACTTTGTTGGGTTGTTATAGCGTATAGGGCATTGAAGCCCTATAAACCGCCGCCCGGTTACGCTGGTATATAGCGATATTTTCCGCCATATAGTGATACCATTTCCGCGGTTGCGTCGTCAATCTCAACGATACAACGCCCTGAAAAATGCAATTGCACAACCCTAAATAATTCCGTGGGATTGCAATCAAAATAATAATCATAGATTAACCGCCCTACAATGCAGTCAATTTGTGCTTGTTTCATGTCAAACACTCCTTTTTTTGTAATATGTTTTCAAGTATGCCCACAACCTTGATATTTGCTTTTTTAAGTTGGGTTGCGTCCACCGGAATATTTTTGGTTGTGGGTTTATTCAAAACATATTATTGATTATTTTTTGGCGGTCTGTCACGCCGCCGGCCATAATACAATACATCTTTCCTACTAACTCCCCGATTTATCTACATATCGTGGCCGTTGCGTATCACTAATTTACATTAGATGGTACAACTTTCGTATTATGGTTATTAAGTTGTCAAGGGGCGGTCTGCTATTGCTTACAACCTTATTCACCGTGGCCTAGTTTTGTTTGGCAGTTGTCTTTCTGCGGGTTGCGTTGGTGTTTTTGGTTGTGTTTTTGTTCTAAGTACATTGTATCACGTGTGACTTGTTTTGTCAACCCCTAAATTTGATTTTTTTCAAAATTATTTTTTGGGGTTGGTCTTGCGTTGTTTTACTCTAATGATATTGTATCACGTGTGATATTAAAAGTCAAGTTACAATTGTGTTACAAAATAAATGGAAAATATTACCACCCGACCCCTCTTATGGCCTGCGACACAGGCAGCAGGGTTNCCCCCACCCTACTGTAAACAACATAATATTTTTCATTTGACAAACCCAATAATACGTGTTATAATGCAATAGAGGTGATCGCATGAAAATAACAGACGTTATTCACGAAAATCAAAAGGAAAGCATGGAGCAACAACAAAAAAATGCTTACGCAGAACGAATAGGTAAGGTATATCAAGACAGTAGAATAGTTTCTGTNAGATACGACTGGGAAAAGCGTTACCAAATATGGGTGGCAGAGTGTATACACTGCGGCTTGCCAATAACTATCGAAAATGGCCCAAAGTATATTTGTCCAAGTTGGAATTATGGACTTGGTTGCCGAAAATTTGATTGTGTCTGCACAAAACGGAAAAAACAAGAAAAAAAATGGCAAAAAATATACCCATATGCAAAAAGTAAATATATTGGCCAAGAATATTTTGGGTTTAAAGTGGTTGAAATAAAGAACAGGAAAAATAGTTGGAGATTACAGTGCGATAATTGCGGTAAAGGGAAATGGGGAAGGCCGGAATCAGTAATCAATAACGATATCGAACCATGTATATGTAATCGTGAAAATTACGGTTTTAACAAAGAGAGATTGTACGGAATTTGGAAAGGGGTAAAAAGTAGGTGCGAAAACCCCGATAGCCCGGCTTATGCAAACTACGGCGGAAAAGGAATAACAATCGAACCGTATTTACGAGATTCATACCAAAACTTCAAAGCGTATGCGATTGAAACTGGATATGACGAAAATAAACATTGGAAAGATTGCACAATCGAACGCATAAATCCATTTGGTAGCTATGAGCGCGGAAATATCACATGGATACCATTATCTGAACAAGCAATCAATCGACAAATAAAAACACATAGCTACACTAAGGCATATAACAAAGATTATTTGGGCTTTAGGCACACGAATGGAAGATTAACAGTAATAGATATTGACACAACCACTCGTGTAAAAAAATTTATATGCAGGTGTGATTGCGGGGCAATAAAGGCAGTCAAGCCGACTTTTGTAGTAAATGGCACGGTATTAAGTTGTGGTTGCTTGCTTAACGATATGCGTAGCAACAAAAGTCTATCAGGAGCAGATACACGCTTCCCTGATGAGTGCATAGCGGTTCTTTGGACGATAAATGGCGAAACAAAACGTGCAATTGATTGGTGCAAACAATACGATATACCTTATCAAACAGTAAAATATCGTATTGATGTGTTAGGTAAAGATATTTTAGAGGCATTAACCATGCCAAGAATAAAAGACGGCAGACCACGAAAACGAAAATCCGAAAAAACAAAATAAAAAAGCTTGCAATGTCACACGTATTATGGTATAATGGTGAAAAGGAGATGATATAATGCAAAAATCAAGTCGCCAATACGAATGGCAGAAAACGCAAATTCGCTCGGATGTTATAATCAAGAAGGATAGTCAGCTGGGTAAGTCATTTTTATCAGCACTATCAAAAGGAGAAGAGACAAAAATGGGCTACATCAAACGTGCCATAGAAGCCCAACTAAAAGCAGACGGATATTGGATAAATGCCGATGAATAACTACACTACCCAAACCACATTAATAAAAACAACCGCTGACTCACAACTATACAACAAGCCTAAAGGTCGCTACACAACAATCCAATCGCAATACTGGGACAACAATGGCATAACCATACTAGCGTCCGCACTACGCAAATTCACCAAAATCCGCAAAGCAAGCTCTGTCCTTATTGTTGGCATCGGCAACAGGGCAGTAACACCAGACAGCCTTGGGCCATTAACAGCCGACAAAGTATTCGCAACAGCCCATATTGCAGACGAAATACCTGCAACCGCAAAGAAGGTAACGGCATTTAGCCCATCTGTACAGGGAATGACTGGTATGGAAACAGCGGATATCATTCAAAGCATTGTCAACACAACAAAGCCAGACTTAGTGATTGCCATAGATGCTTTAGCTAGTAATAGCTTAGACAGGCTAAATACAACCGTACAGATAACCGACACAGGTATTAATATAGGCGCAGGTCTTAAAAACCCACGCAAAAGCCTAAACAAAGATACGCTAGGCGTACCTGTAATCGCAATAGGCGTACCGCTTGCAATAATGGCTAACAATATGGACGTTGACAGCGACTTGGTATTCTGCACGAAAGACATTGACGAGATTATTGCTAAGTTTGCTAAGATAATTAGTTGTGCATTGAATATGGTTTTGCTAAGAATTAGTTTGTCGCAAGCGTTGAGTTTAGAATGATTTTTTACAAAAACCCATTGACACAACCACAATGATACTGTAAACTATAAGAAAACAGCGCACCAAAGCGCAAAAGGAGCAATCAAAATGACAAAGAGAGAACTAACATCAGCAATTGCAGGGCGTACCAACACAACTGCAAAGCAAGCTATGGTTTACTTAGAGGCACTTGAAGCAGTTGTCGTGGAAGAACTGGAAGCGGGAAGGAAAATATCTGTACCCGGGTTCTTTATAGCTAGTGTTTATGAACGTGCCGGGCGTAACGGACGTAATCCTGTAACCGGTGAAACGTTGACAATTCCGGCTAAGAAGGCTGTACGGATTAAGGTTGGTAAACGATTGAAGGATGCTGTTGAACGGTCGTAGTGGTTGGCTCGGCGGAAAAAAATAAGTAAAAAAGACTACTCTTGCGGCGTTGCTGTGGGGGTGGTTTTTTAGTTTGCTGGATTTTCACGTAGCTACCTGGTACAGATGATAGTGAAAATTGGTACAGATAAAATGGCATCTTCCCACTATCTGTACCAGCCATAAACCCCATAAATATCGCATTATAACGCAACTGGCACAGATGGTACAGATAAATCAATATTAAGAACGCTAAAAAAACAAAAAACACTCTTTATATTTTCGATTTATCTGTACCATCTGGACAAAATGCTTACAAATACCAAAAAATCAAGGTTTTAGGTGGTGCAGATGTTAATTTTATCTGTACCACGACTTGGGCATCTGTACCAAGAAACAAATAAAAAACCGCTCTTATCGAACGGTTCTTGCGTTTTAGTTAAATGGACATAATGCGTCTAACAAATAAATCTCTTTCAAGTGGAACACTTGTTCTCTTTTGCCGCCAATAGAAATCCTGTGACGTGTTACATTGTCGTATTGCGGACGATGCTTATAGAAATCTCGGCTAAATGGTATTTTCTTTACCGTGCCTTTGTACTGATTCCCAATGCACCAGGAGATGTACCTATCGTAGACACTATTGATAGGTTTCTCATGCCAATATTTGTACGCAAATTGCTCATTATCATCATCTTCCAAGTTCTCAATTTCAGTGGCTTGAAGAAAAGCTAAGACAGAATCATTTTCTAATTCATTGTCGTCAATATAATCATCTGTGAATACTTTGACACTGTTGGGTATGTGCCAATTATTCTTAATCTTATCTGATAACCCCCACAACGCAATTTCTAGTGCTGCTCTGCGCGTTGCCGGTTTATTTAGCCATTGTTTCATAATATCTTCTTTTATTTCTTTATCTGTGTCACGAAAACGAGCCATAAATGGTATTCTCAATACTCTATCTCGTATCTGCTGTCCTTTTTCGCCGATGCGTGGAAACTTATTACAAGCAATTATATTGGTTGCGGTTATTCTAGCAAAATACGGTTTGACATGTTTTGGGTTAATGAGAATGTTTCCGCCAGTAACACAAGTTTTCAAAACACTAATGTCGCCTACATAATGCCCAGGCATATCATCTACAATATTAGCAAATTTTCCAATTAGCGATGCTACTTGGTGGGTATCTTTAGCCATAGCCTGCAAGGAAACGCCAGTTGTGTTACCTTCCCCCAACATTGCTTTTACAAGCTCTAAGAACGTACTTTTGCCATTACCTGCACTATTTTCTTCTTTGGTGTCTGGATTTTCAAGGGCAAATATTTTGCCAGTAGCACTACCTTGTAAAATAGAGCCACCCATAACTTGTGCTAATAATCGTGCTATTCCTATGTCACCTGCTCCCCATTGCAATAACATTTCCTTTATTTTTGTTTGTTCGGTTGAAAAATCATATTTGTAGTTATAACTTATATCTAAAAAGGTTGTGAAGAAATAATTAGGCGAGTGCTTGTGTGTTTCTATTTTTCCGTTTGTGTAAGAAATAACACAATCAGAAAGACAAATTAGCCCTTCTGTTCCAACACCGATGTGACTGACTGTTGGTGCAAGGGCAACTGCTGTATTTATATATTGTTTCCAATCATTTGAATCGGATAACAATGGGAAATTCTCGCCATTGACTATTCTTTGCAGGGCCTCGCCTTGCAATCCTTTCTTCTCGTCATTTGTAAGTAATTTATGAATAGCTGTTGCGCTTGCCGAAATGTAGTTTAGTGGATTACCAGTAAACGAACACATCTGTGTCTGTGCCTCTCTGAACATATAACATTCTTCTGTGGCAATGATGCGCCCAATTACTTGTGGTGTTTGTTGATATATTCGTCCATCAAATACATATAGGTTGCGACTACCTTCTTCGCCCTGAACTGTTCTTATATGATGTCTTTTAATAGCTCGTTTTACCATGTCCTCGACAATTCTGGTGTTCCATTTAGGCATTTTATCATCCCCGTTCTCACGCAAACAGCAAAAACACCATTGCGAGATATTATGCTGAACGGGGATTCGTAAGCATAAGCCCAATGCAATGGTGTTTCTATGAAAAATATATATGCCAAGCGAAAATCGCTAGTCAACTATAACAACAAAGGCTTGCTGAATATAACGAATCCCCATTCGTGATTCCATTATACCACACCAACCCAATCCCGTCAACACCTCAAATAAAATGACACTACAATGATACCACACCCACCACCCAAAAGTCAACCCCAGCCGAAAAAATAAGTAAAAAAGCCACCCGCAAAGGATGGCATTACTGCGACTAAAACTCATCCTTAATCTCAACAATCCCAGAACTATCCCCCTCAATAACAATCCCGCTCTGCCTAATCTTAGCCAAATACTCATCAGCATCAACATTACTGGTAGAAAGCTGGAAGATATTGTTTTGTTGCAGCAATTGCGGTTGGTTGGCTTTAAGAGCTTCGCCTTTCTCCACTTTATCATATTCTGATTTCATCACGAACATTCCATAAATCATATTGAATTGCTTTTCTATAATGGCTATTGCAGTCATGCCAGATAAAGTCGCCATAACATTATCCACAAAGTCCATCTGAGCTTCCGTACCCTCATTCTTCCACTTAGCGAACTCACGAGGCGAATTAAACCCCATCCAGCGCAAGGCAAACACAGGCAATGGCATCTTATTGCGTTGCATACAGTCTTTGAGGAAACCAAGAAACCGCTGATGTAATTGTCCTATATCATTTTTATCTGCAATGAAGTCTATCGGAAACGCTTTGTCGGGCACTAATAAGCAGTGCATATCATAGGCATATTGGATAATTTCGTTAAGCTCATCTTTGCTTGATACGCTATCTTCATTTTTTTTGTATTTGCCTGCCATAAAAACCACCTCACAGCAATAATACCACAATATTAAAATAAAATCAAATTCTTTATAAAAAATGCTTGCAAAACATGATACTCTGTGGTATACTTAAACCAAATAGAAATTTACAAGTAAGGTTGATGTCGTGCAAACTGAACTAAAAGCCTTGCAACATCACATTCTACAGGGTGATTATCAGGCACTTGAAGTCCTGTTCAAACTAATGGCAGAACATCGCCAAGATATGTTAAAGCCATACATCAAACCGCTGAATGAATTTGTAAGGAGAGAATCGTTGAAATTTATTCAACGGAGAGACGAGGATAGTGTAGACTTGTGGCGTATAGACGAGTTGCGATTTAAGTCTTATGCACTTGGGGCGGTTTGCGGGTGTTTTGACTCGTACATGATTGCGATGGAGTGGCAACGAGAGCCGCGTAAAAGATTTTGGTTGCCTAGGCGCAACGTACTGGAAGGCCAGCATGGCATAATAACTTTGCTTCAAGACTATATTGACAATCCACATGGTAGAAAATATTTGCAACTGACAATTCCACCTGGTACAGGGAAAACAGTAATAATTTTGTTTTTATCATCTTTTATACTTGGCTTAGAGCCGCTTGAAGCTAATATCTATACCAGCTATGCCGGAGGTAGAGTAGACGATTCATACAACGGTGTAAAAGATATGATAACCAGTGACGAGTATTGCCATAAACTAATATTCCCAAATGAAAACAAGCCAAGATTTTCGGCAGAAGGAAGAACTATATCTTACAGAAACCCAGGTGATTCTGCTTCAATCACATTTGCTTCGATAGGCGGCTCCGTCCGTGGGCGTACAAGAGCAACTCGTTTCTTGTTGGTAGATGATATAGTAAGCGGAGAAGAGGAAGCTAGAAGCGTAACTCGCATGGAAAACTTATGGAAAGATTTTGTTAATGATGTTGAAGAACGAATACAAGGCGATGAAGCAAGAGCAATAATGATAGGAAATATATTATCACCGCTAGAGCCAGCAGTGAAATTACGCAAGCTATACGAGGGTGACTCAAGATATCACTTTGAAAATATACCAGTTGAAGATGAAGATGGCGAATCTAATTTTGAATACGAAAACGGGCTTGGTTACAGCAAAGAACGTATTGCTGACATAAAGAAAATCAGAGACCCGGAAGAGTTTCAAACAAGATTTATGGGAAACCCAATACCAAAAGGCGGTTTGATATACCCATCAAATGAGTTAAAATATTACAATGGAATTTTGCCTGATGGAGAGCCAGATATAATTTTGTTTTTTTGTGACGTGGCTTGGGGCAATGGTGATGCACTATCAAAGCCAGTAGGTTACGTGTATGGAGAAAATGTTTATATTCATGGTGTAGTATTTAACAAAAGCGATAAATACGTAACCCGCTCTTTGGTAGTGGAATCAATAATATACCATAAGGCACAACGAGGCATATTTGAAGCTGAAACAGGTGGACATGAGTATGCCGATATTGTTTCAGAGCAATTGAAAGGCAGACACAGTTGTGATATAACTTACAAATCGGTTGGCAGCAAAGCGAAATATGGCAGGATAGTTCAATATCGTCCTGACGTTAAGCGAAATTTTTGGTTTTTAGGAAGCAGTGAACTTGGATGTGAGAAAGCAGTATGTGCCCCCAAATATGGCACAGAGGAAGCGAAGCGACTTGAAGCATTGCGCACCGAAGATGATTTGCCAATAGGGTATTTAACACCCGAATATATTGCTTTCATGAAACAGTTGACAACACTTACTGAATCAAGGTATAATAGTCGTAATGCTGCAAAACATGCAGAAGATGATGCGGCAGACAGCATTGGTGGATTGGCTGCAATGGTGATGGAGCGAGTTGACGCTACGCCATCAGTGACTTACGTTGGCAGGCAATATTATTAGGGGGCGTTGGAAATCACAAACTTTATAAAATGTCCGTGGTGTAAAGCAAACACCAGAGCCAGTTATGTAAAAGAAACTTCTTTTAAGGACACACCAATATTTTGTTCTAAATGTAAAAAAACCCACTTAATAGATTTTGAAAATGAAGTGATAACAAAGGCACAAGAAATCAGTATTGATGCAAAATAATTAAATATCTAGTGCCAAGAGCCTCAGTGCCAAGAGCCGTACTAAATTGCTTAAATGCAATCATAGTTCGGTTCTTTTTATATAGTTTGGAGGAAAATAATGCCGGTTCCGTTTGGACAAACAAATAATTCGCAACAAATGTCACCTTCTGGGCAACTGTTGGGTAGGAATGTTTTGAAAGCTTACAGAAATGGAGACAATGGACACCCACTTCCTCTCGACAGATATACTATCGGAGCTATTTTGAACAAAGTATTGCCACTACATCAAGAAAATGCAAACAGAATAGACTCGCTTCACAAATTTTTTCGTGGCAATCAAAATATAAAAGGCAGACAAAAAAAAGTAAGAAGTGATATAACTTACAACATGGTTATAAACTACGCATACAGAGTAGTTGAGTTTTATACAGGATATACGCTTTCTAATAACATTCAATTCCTTCTTAAAGAAGGACGGGATTCAAAAAAAGAATATATAAATTTATTCAATGATTATTACGCACTTGACGATGGGCACAACAAAAACATTGGGCTTGCTGAATGGTGCTTAATATCCGGCAATGGATATAAAAGAACTTTAGCGAATAACGATTTCGACATGGATTCTTCACCATATATAACACAGGTAATTCATCCCGGAAGTGCATTTGTTGTTTATGCGATTGAAGATGGACTGCCATTACTTGGCGGAACAATTGCTAAAATAAATACAAAAAATGAATTTGGTAAAGACATCACGCTGCGCCATATAGGCGTGTACACAAATACACAATATTATGAATGGGTTCTTGAATACGACAATTTTGAATTTCCGGATATAACTAAAATTACTCCTATATATGATAACAAAATAAATGGTTTGGGTGTTATTCCTATAACTGAGTATGTGAACAATCACAACCGCATTGGTTTAGTTGAAGCATTGATTGACTTATTTAATGCGGTAAACCTACTTGGCAGTAACGCACTTGAAAATATAGAGCAAATAATACAGTCATATCTCATATTCCTGAATGTTGATTTGCCAGAAGAAGTTGATTCTGGTGGAAATAAAATAAAAGTACAGCCGAAACCTGTTGGTGATGTTATATCGGTAAAGGGCGTAGAAGGTATGCCTGCTGATGTTAAATTATTATCGCTGGTGTTAGATCAAAGTGGCGTTAAGACATACATGGACATCTTGCTTGATGCGATGGTTGATATTGGTGGCGTTCCTATGATTAGTTCTAGGGCGCAGGCAGTAAGTGGTGGAACAACAGGGATGGCGGAGCAAACCAGAGGCGGTTGGGCGCACGCAGATGCTAAGGCAATTAAATTCTTAAAATTATTTGCATCAAGCGAACTTATAAATGCCAAGGTTATTTTGAATATCAGCAGAGGCTCACCGAATGCTGATTTCGGGAACCCATTAGATGGTGGATTAACACTCAGAGATATAGATGTTAAACCAACAAGAAATAGGCTGGGCAATATTCAAGCAATCGCACAGGCATGGGTTGCTTTTGATAGAACAGAAAAATTTGACCCGGTTGATATTGGTAAGATGCTTGATTTAGATGACGTAGAGGGTATGATGAAGCGAGGTAAAGAATATTGGGCGACTGAAAAAGCTGTCGATGTGAAAGCATTGCAAGAGGAATTGGCAGAGTTGAGGAAATTACGAGCTGATAAAGAGTCGCTGTCGGATGAACTAGAAGTAAATTTAGAAACATAATAAATATGTTCCACAAATTACTGCCACCAAGCAGCCAAAAAACTGTGTTTGTGGCGGGTGTAGCCCCGAAAGCTAAATAAAATATGGTTGCGGCACCACAAGCCGATGTCAGCCATGCTGACGAGAAAGGACGGTAGTAGCAATGGATAAAAACGTAAACCACGATTCCGCTAATAATGGCGTAGAAAACACTAATGCTGATAATGATACTGGTGAAAACGCAAACCCAAAAACGGAAGATTTAAGTGGCCAATCAACAGATGTTGATGTTTTGAAGCAAGAAGTTGAAAAGCTAAGACTTGAAGCTGAAAAAGCAAAACTTGAAGCTGAAAAAGCTCAACGTGACAGAGAAAGGTCTGACAGGCTCAACGCCAAAACGAAGCAGGAAAATCAAAAGCTCAAAGAGCAGATGGAGTCTACCTTAACAGAAGATGAAAAATTGCAAAGAGAGCGTGCTGCCATAGCGGAAGAGCGTCGTCAAGTTAATGTTGATAAGGCACATGCTGCGGCAGAAAAGCATTTAGCTGGGTTGGAAATTCCTGAATCAAGACTTGAATCTTTACTTGGGTATTTTGTGACAGAAAATGTCGATACCACCGTTGCTACTGCGCTAGAAATCAAAGAGTTGATATTGGAAGACAGGGCAAATAACGAAAAAATATTATATGAAAAATGGAAAAAGCAAACACCAAGGTCGCCAGTGAGTGATTCGTCAACAGAAGAGAATGACCCATTCATGCAAGGCTTTAAAAGCCGAAAGTAGTGCGCCTAGTGTTGCTCGATTATGAGGAGGAAATAAAATGGCTGTAAATTTAGCATCAAAATATTCACCGGTAGTGGCAGAAAGGTTTCGTACCACTAGCTTGACAAACATTGCGTTCAATGAAGATTATGATTTTTTGGGCGTTGATACGGTAAACATATACTCTATCGACAACATGCCTATGAATAACTACACTCGTAATGGGTTGCAAAGATATGGTACGCCTGCTGAAATCGAAGATACTGTACAAACATTAACACTTACACAAGACAGGTCGTTTACTGGTATAATTGACCAAGGCAATGCAATGGAAAGCATGTATGTAAGACGTGCTGGTGAGGCTGTTGTTCGCCAAATAGACGAAAGAGCTAACCCAGAAATAGACACTTATAGGCTAACAAGATTTGTAGCCGCAACTCCAACAGGTGGAATAAATTCAACACCGCCAACAACTACCAATGCCTATAGCTTGTTTCTTGAAGGGCAACAATATCTTGGGAATAATCTTGTTCCACAACTTGGACGTGTTGCGTTTGTATCATACAGTTTTTTAAGCATGTTGAAGTTAGACTCAGCATTTGTCGGCATGGGCAATTCTTCACAGATTAGCCTTGTAAATGGCGAACTTGGTCGTGTTGACGGTGTACCCATTATCCCACTACCAGAAGCGTATTTCCCTGCAAACGTAAACATGATTTTGGTGCATCCATCTATTGCAATTGCGCCGATAACAATTGCTGATTTGCACATTCATGTAAACCCACCTGGTATATCTGGTGTATTACTTGAGGGAAGGTTTAGATATGATGCGTTCATACTTGCTGCTCGTAATACAGGTATTTATGTGTTGCAGTCTTAATAGTACAATAAAGGAGGTTGCTTATGGCATCACAATTTAATAATAATAGCAAAATGATGAATATGCGTAAGCGTTTTAAACACCCCACCGAAGAGCGTTATATGGTTGCCTTGAGCCAAGCGCAAGCAAATGCTTTCAAACAAGAAAAGTGGATTGAAGTTAGGGATGATGACGATTACGACGAAAAAAAAAAGATGACGTAATTGAAGAAAATGACCCATTCATTCAAGAGCTTCAAGGACACCAAAGCGCAATAAGTGAAGATGAGCTATCGCATACAGAATACGATGATGGGCAATCAGACGTCCTAGACAGAGATGCTCTTGTTGCAAGAGCCATAGAGCTTGGATTTACACCACATCACAATATGCGTCCAGACAACATTGCCAGGCGAATTGCCGAATTGGAGGCAGAGAGAGCAGAGCAGCATCAAAGCGAGGAATAGCCCATGATTAACTTCGACAGGCACGACCCAATCCTATTGGATGAAATACAAAAAATCCAAAGACGCATTGTAAATGATGCTGGTCAGCAAATTCCAGTACTACAAGACTTGCTGCTAGACCATTTAGAAGGTGCAACTGCTGCGTTTTTGCTTACAAGATACCCCGGGAAAAACTGGCTTTTAGATGCAAACGGCAATCCTATCTTGGACTTTACCGACAGGTCGATTATACGTGATGTGGTTGTTGAGTTCTTTATGCGCATGGGTGCCGAAGGGCAAACATCATTAAATGCCAATGGAATAAACCGAAGTTACGACACGGCGTATTACTCAAATGCTTTAAGGCAACATATAACGCCTGTGGCTTCATTCGCAAGTGGTGGTGTGTAATGTTTGGCATGGGAATACCAAGACGAGACTTACATCCAATATTTTTCGCAAACTTCTTAGTAGAAGATATTGTATACGATAATTGGGGCAATCAAGCAGGAATCGCTCGTATTTACACGCCACCACACAAAATTATGGCGAGCGTGTCACCTAACCGAGGCACAATAGCAGATAAGTTGTTTGGCTTGCATTTAGACTATGACAGACAAATACTTATCAAAGGCGCACCGCCAATACGGGCAGATTCCTTGCTGTGGGTAGATGGATTGCCTCCTATGCCTGGTGATATTTCGCCGCATAGACCAGGGTTTCTGCTTGGAACGGAAGAGGTTCCAACTGTAAATGAGCGATTAATATCGCATGATTATGTGTTGGCTACGCCGCCAGCTTATTCACCCGCCGGTAGAAATACTGTTATGGCGATAAAGCGTGTTAATGTAACTGTACAGCACTATGACATACCAATTGAGGAAGCACCTGCTGGATTTCAATTGGTGGATGCGCTAGGAAGGCCACTGGAGGATTCTGTTGGGCACAGATTATATGTATTGGGTAGGCAATTGGCTGATGCAAGCGGTAGGTTATTAGAAGATGCAGAAGGCAAATCATTGGTTGTGAGTGGCTGACCGAACTCTCGCCACAAGCCCCTTTCTTTAGCTATGGGGACAAGGCGAAAAAGCATGATATTTCCAGTTATACACCGAAATAAATAGTAATAACGCTGTCGGGCAGGCAGCTTGTGGACAGGGAAAAGTCGGGTACGTGACCGATGGACTGTCAATGAATTCATTAGCTTTTAGCCGTGGGGAGTGTCGGAAAATGTCACAAAAATCAAAAGCAATATCACCCTACAATATTGATTTCGATAGCCCACAATTTAAGGAAATGTTATCTAAGCTTGCTGTTTCACCAATGTCAACATCTGCATCTACGCCGCCTCCATTTACTTTGCCAATGGCTGGAGAGGAACTGGTGTCAAAGCTTTTTCAAATACCAGAACTTGGCGTAGTAATAAGTGCAATATCAAACGGACTATTGCAAGAAATACAAAATCGTATTGCAGAGATAGAGCGACTTGAAAACCTAATAAAAAAAGGCGGTGGCAGCGTGCCGACAACACCTGATTATCAAGAGCAGATAAATAGTTTGTTTAAAGAGGTTGGCATACTTGGTGTAAAAGTAGAGGCATTAAAAGAAAGCCTAAAAACTATTGGTTCGCTGGAAGATAGCATTAAAGAAATAACAGAAAAAATGGAAAACGTGCTAATAATGCCACCTCAGTTGCCCGAACATGAAACTGGAGTATTTGGGTTGTATGTTGAGGATGGCCAATGGAAGCTGTGGCGCGTTACGCCTTATGAGTAGTTGGTGATGCTAAATGCCACGTAAATATGTTATAAAAACTGATTTGTCAGTAACGGGTCTCTCTAAGGCGATTAAAGAGTTAGAGTCTTATAAAAAGCAGTTGCATGAAAAGATTTACGAATACATTCATTTGCTAACAGAAACTGGTGCTAAAATTGCTAAATTTGAAATAGTAAGTTTCAATGCACGAGAAACAGGTGCTTTGATAGACAGCATAGAGACTGCTTACATGTACATCGAAGGTAACAAAAGTAAGTTGCAGGGCGTTATCTTCACAAACAGCCATTATGCAACATTTGTCGAATTTGGTACTGGATTAGTCGGCAAACAGCACCCTCATCCATCACAATCATGGGTATATGACGTAAATAATCACGGCGAACAAGGCTGGTGGTATGTACATCCAGAAAGTTGTGCATGGGTAAATACAACTGGTGAACCATCAAAGCCGTTCATGCACAACACGGCACAAGAGTTGGAACATGTTGCCAAGCAATTGATAAGGCAGGTATGGAGATGAACAACCTAGCTTCAATAATCGACATAGCTCCTCGCCCAGGACATCTGCCGATGTTTGTTACCGAAGATGGCGTAGACATGTTTACGACAATGGCAAACAGATGGCGAGTCGCATTTCCAAATGTCCGTCCGCAAGCTAACTTATCTTTGCCTTGGCTGCCAATAATGGTTATGTGGCACGAACAAACTACTTTACCTAACGTAACAGCATTTCCAAATGTAATGGTTTTTGAGGATAGTTCTGTCACAGACATGTCCACACTAGACAGTTCAAGACAGGAAAACCATAGGATTATAGTCTGGGGAATTGAAGTTTTTAGCAACCTATTACCAGGAGCAGCAATGCAAGCGAAAAATATAATGGACTTCAACCACCCATTAATGGAAAAATATGGTTGGGTACGTACAAGCCATGGAATGGTGCGCAACCATAACATGGGTGCAAATGTTACATGGCTATCTGCACGATATCGAATTAAGATGGATAGGCGTGGATTTGGTTATCAATAGCTAGAATGAGGAGGAGTTCGCATTGAACGAAGTAGTAAAAATCGAAAATTTAACGAAATATGATGACAACAACTTAACACCAAGAGAATTAATGGAATCAGAATGGGAAGTTGCGAATATTGCGCAAATGAACAGCATTTGTAAATCTCTTAAAAAGCTTGTTGGGCAAGGCCAAAATAACGAGCGTATGTTAAGGGAATTCAAATATGATATAGCACATTCGTTGAGCATGGTAGCTAATGACATATCACAATCCAAACCCAAACCCCAACGCTTATGCTTAGTCAATGACGTTCAGTATTTATTTAATGGATGGATTGTTATTAACTCAAA